>JAABUX010000260.1_pt1 | contig 89263 bp, 82 predicted proteins | sample 5561851 | NCBI WGS metagenome assembly JAABUX01 (sample SAMN10711883, study PRJNA513361) | rock metagenome | isolation source: Antarctica rocks | place: Antarctica: Victoria Land, Richard Nunatak red sandstone | collected 2016-01-03 | reverse complement strand
CCCCTGTCGCCCCGCCTGAGCCCCCTGTCGCCCAGCCTGAGCCGCACCCCGCCCCGCCTGAGCCGCACCCCACCCAGCCCGCGCCCGGATTCCGCAGCCGCGGCCACCTGCGCAGGCGGGCGCGGTACCTCCGCCGCCTGCGCGAGCTGCAGCTCCGAGACATCGGGGGGTTCATGGTCGAGCTGCATCGGTTCGGGCGCGAACGGCCCGACCTCGTGCAGGCCAAGGTGGCTGGCGCCGCGAGCTCCGATGCCGAGCTTCGCGCCCTGGAACGAGCGCTCGGCAAGCAACACTCGCCGACCGAGCTGCGTGAGGCCGGCATCGGTGGTGCGTGCGCGCGATGCGGCGCTGTCCACGGATCCACCGACAGCTACTGCGCATCGTGCGGTGTGCACCTCGATTCGATCGCGCGCTCGGTCAACCAGCAGTGAGGGCTCTCAGAGCGCGCTCGATCGCCCGCGGCGAAAACGGCGCAGGCGGCAAGACCGGTCAAAACGGCAACGACGGCAAAGACGGCGAAACGTTGCTCTCGAACCAGCACCTGGAGACGCTCGGCCCTGCCCTCGATCGGCCTCCTGACGAGCGCTGCCTACGGTGCGACGCCGCACTCGCCGATCAGGAATGGTGCCTGGAATGCGGGGCTGCACGGACTCTGATCCATCGACCGCCCGACTGGCGGGTACCGGTAGCGGTCATCGCCACGGTAATCGGGCTCGTGCTCGCCGCGTTCGTAATCGCGCTGATCGAGCTGTCGGGGAGTAGGGGGGGCGGTGGCGGTGCAAGCGCAGCGGTGCAGGGCGCCACCGTCTCTGGCACGAGGAGCGGCGGCGCCCCAGGCCTCGAGACGACGAGCGCCACAGCCAAGGCTGCGCCGCGCGCCAGCTCAGGGGCGGCGGGCAGCAGCTCGCAGGCGGCACGCTTGCCTGGTCGAGAGTTTCCGGGCTGGCCCATAGGCCTTTCCGCCTGGACGGTTGTGCTGCAGCGCAGCCAGACCCGCAGCGAGGCGGCCCAGCAGGCCGCAGCGGGCGCCATCGCGGCTGCGCGCATCCCGGTGGGGATACTCAAGTCCAGCTTGCACCCGGGTTTGACACCGGGCTACTGGATAGTGTTCTCGGGACAATATCCCACCTCGGCGGCGGCGCAAGCCCGTGCGGCCACGCTCGTGGCCAAGGGCCTGGTGGCCGCCCATGTCGTCTTGGTGGAACGCTCCGGCGGCTAATAGACTCGGTAGCCGCTCAGCCCAGCGCGGGCCACCAGCGCGCCAGCCGTCCGATCGCTTCGCTGACGATCGGGTCCACACCACTCCTGATCGGGGCCCCACCGCTCGCAATGCTGCCCCCAGCTCCCGCGCCCCCCCCGCCACGGGCGACCGTCACCCCGCCCGGAAGGCCCGCGCCCCCAGGGCCGGCGGCAGCCCCGGCGCCGCCGGCGCCGGCAACCTCCCGCACAACCGGCCCCCGCAAGGCTTCGAGCGTCGCGGCTACCGAGCGAGCGAGCGCACCGAGCGCGTATCCGCCCTCGAGCACGCCACCGAGCGGCGCTTCCAGGGCGGCACAGGCGGCGCGCATCGAGCGCGCCATCCCCGCAAACCCCGCCTCGGTCACCTGGCACTCGGCGAGGGGATCCTCGCGATGAGCGTCGTAGCCGGCGGAGATCAAGACGAGCTGGGGCGCAAACGCACGCGCGAGCGGCACGACGACGCGCTCCACGAGCGAGCAATAGATTGCGTCGCCCGACCCCGGCGGGACCGGCAGGTTGACGGTGAACCCCTCCCCGTCGCCCTCGCCCGCGTCGGCGGCCGAGCCGGTTCCGGGGTACAGCGAGGACTGGTGGATCGAGACGAACAGGAGCCGATCGCTGGTGTGGAAGATGTCGTTGGTGCCGTTGCCGTGATGGACGTCCCAGTCGAGGATCATCACGCGCTGCAGGCCCCGAGCGTCCAGGGCGTGCCGGGCCGCGACGGCGATATTGTTAAACACACAGAAGCCCATCCCGTGCCCCGCCTGCGCGTGATGGCCGGGCGGCCGGTGGGCACTGAACCCGCACGGGGTCGCGCCGTCCAGCATCAGGTCCACGAGCGCCACCGCACCCCCCGCGGCGTGCAGCGCGGCCTGAAACGATCCCTCGCTCAGCACGGTGTCGAGGTCGAGCTGACCACCACCGCGGGCACAGAGACGCTCGATCGACTCCACGTAGCGCTCCGGGTGGACCGCCGTCAGCGTGGCGCGGTCCACGGCCTCTGACTGCACGCGCTCATAGCCGATCCAGCTACACGACTCGAGCTCCTGCTCGATCGCGGTGATGCGGGCGGGCTGCTCGGGATGGGCTCCGGTGTCGTGCTCCAGCGAAGAGCGATGCGCGAGGAATACAGGCGCCATCGGCGTCGCTGTCGCCGCCATCCTCATAATGTACCGACCGTTGGTGGATCGCGAGACCCAGGTTGCCGTGGTCGGCGCCGGCGCTGCCGGCCTCTATACCGCGCTCCGCGCCGCCCGCGAAGGGGCAAGCGTGACCCTCGTCTCGGCGACCCCGCTCGCCGAAAGCTCGAGCTGGTGGGCGCAGGGCGGATTGGCAGCGGCGCTCTCAGCGGACGACAACCCCGCCCTACATCTCGCGGACACGATCGCCGCCGGCCGCAGAGCGGTCCGCACCTCGGCCGCCAGGGTGCTGTGCGAGGAGGCCCCCGGCGCCGTCGAAGATCTGGCTCGCCTCGGCATGAGCTTCGACGCCGGGCACGATGGGCGCCTGGGGCTCGGGCTCGAGGGAGGGCACTCTGCGCGCCGCATCGTGCATGCGGGCGGGGCCGAGACCGGGAAGCGCCTGGTCGGCCACCTCTCGGCGCTGGTGAGCCAAGACGCGCGGATCGAGGTGCTCGAGCGCCGCCGGGCAATCGCCATTCTCGGCCAAGAGCAGCGATGCGACGGTCTGGCCCTCGACGACGGCAGCACGATCGCCAGCGCCGCGGTCGTGCTGGCCACCGGCGGCGCGGCCGCACTGTGGTCGCGGAGCACCAATCCCCCTGGAGCAGTCGGCGCAGGGCTTCTGCTCGCGCACACGGCGGGCGCGGCGCTCGCCGACCTCGAGCTGACGCAGTTTCACCCGACCGCGGTCATGATCGAGAACGGCGCGGACGGTGCCGACGGGCTCTTGGTAACCGAGGCCGTCCGTGGCGAGGGGGCGCTGTTGGTGGACTGCGGCGGGCAGCGGTTCGTCGACGAGCTCGCCCCACGGGACGTGGTTGCCAGGGCCGTCCAGCGCCGGATGGCGCTCACCGGCGCGAGGTCAGTCGGTCTCGATATGCGTGAGGTGGACCTGACGCTCTTCCCGAGCGTCGTGAGCGCGCTGCGCGCGGCGGGGATCGATCCCGAGCGCGAGGTGGTGCCCGTGGCGCCGGCGGCGCACTACATGATGGGGGGAATCGCCGTCGACCTGGGCGGGCGCACGACGCTGCCCGGGCTGTTCGCGGTCGGGGAGTGCTCCTGCACGGGGCTGCACGGGGCCAACCGGCTGGCGTCCAATTCGCTGAGCGAGTGCTTCGTGTTCGGCGCCCGTGCCGCGCGTGCGGCGTGCGCGGCGTCGCGGGTCCTCCCGGACGAGGCCGCCCACCCAGGCGAGGGCGCCGGCGCGCTGGACGCCGTGCCCGGGATCCCGGCGCGCTCGGTGCAGCCCCCCGCCCACCGGGACGCCGTCGGCCCGGGCCACAATCAGAGGACCGGGTGCCAGCGGCCTTCCGCTTCCAGCCGCCGCGCGCTGTGGCGCCACGCAGGGCTGGAACGCGACCGCGACGGGTTGCTCACCCTCACCGAGGACCCGCATCCGCTGGTGCGCCTGATCGGGACCTGCGCGCTCGCCCGCCTCGAGAGCCGTGGCGCGCATCTGCGCCGCGACTTCCCGAACCGCGATCCCGAGCTCGACGGTCGCCACATCACAATCCGAGCCGGTGCCTCGCCGGTGCTCGAGTCATGGGCTTAACTCACGGTTAATACCAAATCCCGCCCGCGCTTCACAAGCGAGCGCGACAATACGCAGCGCGGCCTTGGACTGATTGGCTTCGGCAAGGAGCCGAAAGGAAGGTGATTCTGCGTGTACCGGTTCAGCCGGGCCATTTATCGCGAGCTTGCGGACGAGATCGTGGAAGACCCGTACGCCCGCGCTCCCAATTGCAATCACGAGCGTGTCCTGCGTGCGTGCGAGGCCACGGTGCAGCGCCTGGCGGCCGATCGCCACTACTTCGCGCGGCCGGCCCGCTCTCTGTTCGGCGAGATCAGAGCGTACTTTCCGATCGCCTCCCAACCCCGCGTGCTGCACGTGATAGAGCGCTATCTCGCGTGCGCTGACGAGTTCCTGCGCAACCAGCAACAGGACGGGCACGACATCAACGGCAAGCCCCTCCCATGCCGCGCCAGCACTCGCAAGGGAACGCCGTGCCAGCGGATTCCACTGGCCCACAACGGATATTGCCCTTCGCACCAGCACCTGGCCGAGACCGAAGCCGAAGCCGAAGCCGAGGAGATGGGGATCGCCGCCTGAGCTGGATCGCGGCCTGAGCTGGATCGCCGCCTGAGAGAGGTATGAGGCCCCGCATGCGCGGGGCCTTGTGCCCCGCCCGGCGTCTGCCTGAAGCGGGCGGGGTCCTGCGGCGCCGGCGCCCAGGGGTGCGCCAGGCGGATGCGGTAGCCGTGTACCGTCGCGCCGATGCTGCTCGGCGTGGACGTCGGAGGGACCTTCACCGACGCGGTGCTGGCGGTGGCGGCCGTCGAGGACCACCGGGAGGGCCGCTACCGTGTCTTCACCGCCAAGGCGCCGACGACACCCCGGGACGAGTCCGAGGGCGTGATCGCCGCGGTGCAGGCGGTGCTGGAGCGCGCCGGGCGCTCGCCACAGGACGTGGAGGCGTTCTCCCACGGGATGACCGTCGCCACTAATGCTTTGCTCGAGGGTCGCGGCGCCCGTACGGCACTGGTCGCCACCGAGGGCTTCACCGACATCGTCGCGCTGGGGCGCCAGAATCGGGCGGAGCTCTACCGCCTGTGCGCCGCGCGGCCGGCTTCGCTGGTCCCGCCGGAGCTGCGCTTCGCCGCACCCGAGCGGATGACACCCGAAGGCCCGCTGCGTGCACTCAGCGCCGGCCAGGCACGCGAGCTGGCCGGGCATATCGCTGACAGCGGCGCCGAATCTGTTGCTGTCGTGCTGCTGCACTCCTATCGCCACCCCGAGCACGAGCTCGCGATCGGCGCCGCCCTGGCGGGGGCGGCGCCCGGCATCCACGTGTCCCTCTCCCACGAGGTCGTCGGGACCTTCCGCGAGTTCGAGCGCGCCGCCACCACCGAGGTCGACGCGGCGCTCTCGCCGCTGCTCGCGCACTACATTTGGAAGTTGGTGGAGCGCTGCGGCGAGGCAGCGCTCCCCGAGCCCGCGATCATGCAGTCAAACGGGGGCCTGATCGATGCCTGGGCCGCCGCCGGGCACGCCGCCTGGACGGTTCTCTCAGGACCAGCCGCCGGGGCGGCTGGGGCGGCCTTCGTCGCGCGCGCCGCCGGCGCGCCCGACGCGCTGTGCTTCGACATGGGAGGCACCTCGTGCGACGTCTGCGTAGTCGACGGCGGCGCGGTGCAGGAGCAGAGCTCCGTAGAGATTGGAGGCCGTCCATTGTCGTTGCCGGCGCTCGCCGTCCATACGGTCGGCGCCGGCGGTGGCTCGATCGCGTGGTGCGATCCAGGTGGAGCGCTGCGCGTCGGCCCCCGTTCGGCTGGGGCCGATCCCGGGCCTGCGTGCTACGGGCGTGGCGGCACCGAGCCGACGGTCACCGATGCGCACCTCGGGCTCGGCCATCTGCCCGCGGACGCGCCGCTGGCCGGTGGCGTATCGCTTGACCTCGAAGCCGCGCGAGCCGCGATCGCCGCGCTGGCGTCCGAGCTCGGGCTGACGCCGCCGGACTGTGCGGCGGGAATCATCAGGGTGGCGAATGCCGAGCTGGCTCGCGCGCTGCGCGTGGTTACGGTGATGCGCGGGATTGACCCCCGCCGCTACGCGCTGCTGGCCTTCGGCGGCGCCGGACCGCTGCACGCGGCGTCGATCGCGCACGAGCTCGGGATCGAGACGATCTTGTGCCCGCGTGCTTGCGGCGTGCTGGCCGCGCTCGGGCTCGTGGTCGCGCCCCGCCGGCGTGACGTCCAGCGCAGCGTCCTGCTCAGCGGCGATGCCCTGACCGCAAGGGCGGTCGCAACCGCGGTGGGCCAGCTCGGCGAAGAAGCCCGCCGCGCGCTGAGGGCGACCGGTCGGCCCGATGCGGCCGGCGCGACCGGCGCGAGCCAGACGACCGAGACTGCCGGCGCGACCCAGACGGCCGGCGCGACCGAGGCGACCGAGGCGGGCCAGGTGACACTGCGCGCCACCTACGAGTTGCGCTACCGCGGGCAGGGGTTCGAGCTTGCGATCGGTCCGTTCGACGCGGGGGCTCCACCCAGTCCAGACGAGCTGCGCGGCGCGTTCGAGGCCGAGCACCAGGAGCGCTATGGCTATACGGACCCCGAGCAGGCGCTCGAGCTTGTCACGATTCGGGTCAGCGCCACGGTCCCGGGGTCCGAGCTCGGCCTCGACCTGGGCGCGGACGGCGAGCGCGATGATGGCGGCGAGGGCGATGCCACGGGGCCGACCCGGAGCCGGCGAAACGCGATCCTCGACGGCGCGGAGGTCGAGCTCGAGGTGCTGCGCGGCGCACCGCCGCCGGGCACCTCGGTTTGCGGTCCGATGGTGGTCGAGCTGGCCGAGTCGACTTTGCTGGTCCCGCCCGGTTGGTCAGGGGAAGTGGACGTCACCGGCACGATCTGCCTGAGAGCGCAGCGATGATAGACGATGGGCTTGGCGGCTTGCCGAGCGGCGAGGGCCCCGGCGACCCCTCGATCGGCGCGATCGGCGCGATCGACCTCCAGGTGATGACCGGTGCGCTACAGGCGATCTGCGAAGAGATGGGCGCGGTCTTGATCGGATCCGCGCACTCGGCCAACATCAAGGAGCGCCGCGACGCCTCCACTGCCCTCTTCGATCGCTGCGGCGAGATGGTCATGCAGGCGGAGCACATTCCCGTGCATCTGGGGGCGATGCCGGCAGCGGTGGCGGCGGTGCTCGACGCCGAGCACGCCCCGGGCAGGGCCTGGATCCTCAACGACCCCTATGCGGGCGGCACCCACCTGCCCGACATCACGGTGATTACTCCCGTCTTCGCGGACGGCGAGCTGCTCGCGTTCGCGGCCAACCGCGCCCACCACGCAGATGTCGGCGGACCTACCCCCGGCTCGATGCCCGCCGGCAGCCGCACGCTCGCCGACGAGGGCGTCGTGATCGAGCCGCGGGTGCTCGACGAGCGGGCGATCGCGCAGCTCAGCGCCCAGATGCGCCAGCCCGAGCAGCGCCGCGCGGACCTGCGCGCGCAGCTCGCGGCCGGGCGCGCCGGCGCGAGGCGCCTGCTGGAGCTCCACGGGCGCGTGGGACGCGACCAGGTGGAGGCTGCATTCGCCGCGGTGCTCGACTACGGCGAGCGCCGCACCCGCGCCTGCCTGGCTGCCTTCCGGGACGGGGTGTGGAGCGCCCGCGACGTGCTGGAAGCGCAGGAGGGTGACCTGGAGATCGCGCTGCGCGCGACCGTCTCCGAAGACACGCTCGCGCTCGACTTCACCGGCACCGCCCCCGCGCACCCGGGCAACCTCAACTGCCCGCTGGCGGTGACCCAGTCCGCGTGCTGGTTCGCGGTCCGCGTGCTGACCGATCCCGACATCCCGCCGAGCGCGGGCGCGTACCGCCCGATCGAGATCCATGCCCCCGAGGGCTGCCTGCTGAACGCACGCCGGGGCAGCGACGCCGGCGGGACTGCGCCGGCGGTCGCGGGTGGCAACGTCGAGACCTCCTCACGCATCGCCGATGTCGTCCTGCGCGCCTTCGGGCGCGCGCTCGGACAGGGCACGATGAACAACGTCGTCATCGGCGATGAAGATATGGCCTACTACGAGACGATCGGCGGCGGTCAGGGGGCTTGCCCGGACGCAGACGGCCCGAGCGGCGTGCACGTCGCGATGAGCAACACGCTGAACACGCCAATCGAGGCGCTCGAGCTCGAGTTCCCCCTACGCATGATCGAGTACTCGCTGCGCCGCGGCTCGGGCGGCGCCGGCAGGCGCAAGGGCGGCGACGGCGTGATCCGCGAGCTTCAGGCCCTGGTGCCCCTGCACTACTCGCTGATCACCGAGCGCCGCCGCCACGCCCCCGCTGGCGCCGGCGGCGGCCAGGACGGCGCGCGGGGGCGCAACCTGCTCGACGGCCTGGAGCTGCCGGCCAAGGCGACCGGCGAGCTCAGGCCCGGTCAGCGTCTGCGCATCGAGACCCCGGGCGGCGGGGGCTATGGGAGGGCACCGAGCTCCACGAGGTGAGCGAGCGTGCAGCGGGCACAGGCGACTGATGCTCGGATGATGGACGGGTTTTTGTTTTCATGCCCGCATGTTTCGTCGTTTTCGCTTCCGGGTACCCTGCGGGTGAGTGAGCGTCTGATCGGGCAGATGCCCGAGGAGGAGGATGAGGATGAGCAGCAACGTTCAGACGGGGACGATTCGCACTCAGATTCCCGCGCGCCTGGACCGGTTGCCGTGGTCCCGGTTTCACTGGAAGGTGATCATCGGCCTGGGCACTGTGTGGATTCTCGACGGACTCGAGGACGTCGCTACACCGCTCACGGTGCAGGACAGCACCGGTGGCACGCCTCCCGCGGCGGCGACGGCGGCCGCGTAGCTCTGAGGAGCGATTGCGTTTCCTGCTTCCGCGACGCGCTCACCCTCATCGCGCTCACGCTGGGAGGAGCCGGGCGTGAAGCGGGGGCCAGGGCTACCGGGGCGCCAACGTGTCCGAGGTGCGAAGCGTCCTTCCTTTGCTGTCGAGCGCTTGCACCGCCACGAATGCCTCGGTGCCCCGGAATGACGTGGCGGTCTCGAACCCGGTCTTGCGGACTGCCCTGATCCTCTTCAGTGCGCGTGAGCTGCTCCCGCCCAGGACCCGCCAGCCAGAGACGTTCGTGGCGCCGTTCCAGCTCACGTACACGTTCGTGTCATTACTGCTCTTGGACGTCGCGACCGCGGGGAGCGTCGTCGGCGTTGCAGACCACGGGAAGCGATAAGCACGATAGCTCGAGTTGGCACCCACGAAGCGGCCATCGAAGATGAGCTTTCCGCGAGGGTCGTACTCGGTGAAGTACGGCTGCTGGCCCCATCCGATCAAGTCGTCGCGATTTGGCAACTGCTGGAAGTTGCCCTCGAAGTTCGCCAGCAGCGGCGGCGCATGCTCGTGCTGGGCGACGCGCCTGGCGGTCAGGTGCTTGAGGTCGAGGATCAGCTTCAGGCCACGAGACTGGCCATGAATCGTCGGCGGGCCGGCACCGTCGTCGAAGAGCGTGACGAACAGGTCGTTGTTGGCGCGCACGCGCACGTCGTGCTGGAACGCGAACGAGGCTCCCAGCCCCAGCTTGAAGCTCGAGTGCTTTCCCCCCAGGCGCCAGATCACGGCGCCAGTCCGGTGGTCCACCTTGTACGCCGCCCACGTGTTGCGCGAGGAGATCACGAGGTTCCCGTCGCGGTCGGGCTCGACCGAGTTGACGTGGAAGTAATCGAACGGCAACCTGGTGCTTCCCGGTAGTGGCACGTCGGAGTCGCTCAACGGGACGTGATCGAGGCTGTCCCACTGAAAGAGGACCAGGCCGGTCGGAATGTCGACCTCCTGCACGACCGTGTCCAGGACGATCTGCCGCTTCGAGCCGTGGAGCGAGCTGGCGTCGGCGTAGACGGGATAGTAGGCGGTGATCAGCGCCGTTCCGTGCGGGGTGATCTCGAACTCGTGGAGATCGGAGCTCAACCCGTTGGCCGCGTGCACGATCGTGGAGTGATATGAGGTGTCGTCGATCACATCCTCGCCGATGCCGACACCTGCGGCGAGGTAACCTTGCCACCACGTGAGCACCGGCTTTCCGCGATAGCTCTGGACACGGATGTCGGTCGCCAGATCCCGATTCCTGCGGGGGTCAAACCAGATCAGGCCTCCGCTGGGGTCGAGGATCATCGGGCCGGCCTGCAGCGGTCCCTGCTGGGGCCCGAGGAAGATATCCCCGGGCGCGGCTTGCCTGGACTGCTTGGTCACGCTCACCGCGGCGGGAGCCAGATCCGGACGTGAGCGAAACCGCAGCACGTCTCCCCGAACCCGGGAGGCCAACCCCGGTGGGCGATAAGGGATCGCCCCTGCCGGCGTGACGACCGTGAACTCGAAGCTCCCCCTGGTGGCGCCCAGTACGTTCAGCCCCGTGCTTACAGTCACGACCTCGCCCGGCGTGAATGGCTTCGCGGGCTCAAAGCTCCCTCCCCGTCCATCGGAGTCGCCGACGATCTTCCCGGTGTGGGCGCCGCTTCGCGAGCCCCTGACGCTGATCCCGCCTAGGTGGGCCACAGGCACGCCCCTGAACGCGATCTGAGTCTGAGGGGAGGCCACGTGGGCGCCGGGGATCGGGAAGACGCTGACCGGAACCGAGCTCGCAGCCGCGGGCGCCGGCAGAACTAAGATCGCGAGCAAGCACGGAAACGACGAGATCAAGCTCGCCCAGAGCACCAGCCGCCTCACCGCACGGGAAGACGTACGTAAACGCATTTGCAGCACTCAACACCACCCGAACGCAGGAGTTTCGAAGCAGGCGCCCGGCCCGAAGGAAGATTTGGCATTTTCAGGAGTCTCGCGTACAATCTCCTTTCCTGTTGCTGCCGTGACGGCCTTGAGCTGTACACGCAAAAATACCCAATAAACCGCTTCCCCTGATCGATATATGCCGATTGCTTTTAAGGAATGGGCCGTCACCGTACGGGCACTCGCCGAGGGCGAGCAGCTCCTAACCCTTCGCAAGGGCGGTATCCGCGAGCCCGACAAGCATTTCAAGCTTGAGTACGACCGCTTCTTCCTCTACCCCACCTTCGACCATCAGTGCGCGGACCTGGTGCGCGCATCGCACCAGCCCGAGCTTTCCCGCGCGCTGGAGGAGGGCGTCTGGAGCGAAGGCGAGCCGCCGGCTCATGCGCTGCATCGGGGTGATGAGCTGATCCAGCCCGATCGGGTCCGGATTCGCGCCTGGGCGCAGGTGGCCGCCCACTACACGGTCACCGACCGCCGCGCAGTCGACGCGCTGTCGCCGTTCTATGTCTGGACCACCGACTACGCGGAGAAGCGGCTGGCCTGGAAGCGCCGCCATCCGCTGCACGTAATCCTGCTGCGCACCTACCGAATTCCGCGACCTGTAACCGTCAAGGTCCGCGACGAGTACGGAGGATGCCGCTCGTGGCTCGAGCTCGCGCGCGAGCTTCCGTTCGAGGGCACGCCCGTGCTCTCCGACGAGGAGTTCGACCGCGCGTCCGAAGAGATCGCTGCGATCGCATCCGATCGGCAGCCGGTCCTGGTCTGAGCGCCAGTCGGCGATCGCGCGGCCGCCCGAGCCCAGATGGCGTGGGTCGAGTCGGTGTCGCCGTCCTTCCGCGCGCGGCATGACTCCAGCAGTACGCGGGAGGCCGAGCGCGTGCTCGACTCGCTTGAGCACGCACGCGAGCGACTGGCCGACTCGTTTCCCCGCGCGGTCGGCGAGCTGACGGTGGTGCTCCACCGCAGCCCGGCATCGCTCGCCCTCTCCAATCCCTTGCTCCCTCTGGCCCGGTTGACGGCGACACCCGCCGCGCGCCGGTACGTCGCCGGTTGGGCGGGCTCGCAGGAGCTGCACGTCCTCGGTGCCCGCGCCATGCAAGCGCGCGCCTCGACGGTCCCCGGCTCGCGCGAGATGCTCTCGCTCACCGCCGCAGCGTTGTACGCCCGCCGCGTAATCGGCGAGAACAATCACGATCTCATTCGGGCGCGGCCCGGCTTCCGGCTCCTGCTCGAGCTGCGTTGGGCGTGGCTGCTGGAGGGTGCCGCCCGCTGGTTCGCCGGTCAGACCGAGCACTCGCGACCCGCGATCGCGCGGCGCCTGCGAGAGGGAGGGCCCCCGAGCTTCCCACCCGGCCTGCGCGACGCGCCGCTGCTCGGCGGGACCGTCATCGACCTGCTCGCGCGCGAGCAGGGCCGCCCGGCTACGGCGCTGTTCGCCTGCCGGCTGCATCCACAGGGCGCCCGCGCTGCGCTCTCCAAAGCCTTCGATGGCCGCGCGTTCGTCCACACCGAAGGTGCCTGGCGCTCGCATCTCGCGCGTATGGCAGGCGCAATCTGAGCAGCCGTAGCCTTGCCGATCCCCTCTACCAGACGCGACAGTGCGCGCGGCGCGCGCGCTTGCGCGCCGCTGGCCCGACCGCCAACTGCAGGACCCCCATCGTCAGCCACACGATCAGCGCGCCGATCGCGAGCGCCGCGAGCAGCCCCACCAGCAGCCGGCCGGGGGCCACGGGACGAGCAGGGGAGGTGGGGCGGATCAGCTCTGTCTCGAGCAGCACCTCACGCGCCGTGGCTGCGCCGGCTGCCGGTACCAGCACGTCCCGCGGACCCGCCGCGAGAAAGTCCGGTACATCGAAGCCGGCGCTGCGGCGCAGGAGGCTCGGCACGCCTTCTTCGAGCAGCAGCCCCTGGATGAACTCGCCCTCGGCCTGATTGCTGGCGCCAACGACGTGGACGAGCTCGCCCTCGGCGAGCTGCGGCTTGATCTTGCGCGCACGCGCGCGGCGCTCGGTGATCGGCTCGTCCGCGCCAGCCAGCCCACTGTGCACGAGCGGCAGCCTGCATGCAGAGCAGAAACGCTCCCGCGCAGGATGAGCCCTCCCACAGCACGGACACTCGAGGGACTCCAACGCCAAGGGCTGGCGGGCCGTCACTCCACCACCAGCTCAGCTCGCGGCGTCACTCCACCACCAGCTCAGCTCGCGGCGTCACTCCACCACCAGCTCGGCGCGCGTCACCTGTCCATCGCGGATCGCCCACGCCCGGACCTCGGGCTCTCCATCGGCCAGACCCACGATCACGTAGAGGGCGTCAGAATAGAACGCGAGGTTGATGTCAGTCTGCGAGGGAACGGGGGGACTACGGGTGTGCGAATGATAGATCGCCCCCAAGTCGAGATCGGCGTCTTCGATCTCCATCTGGATCCTGTACTGCTCCGCGCCGTCGATCTCGTACCGCAAGGACGGACTTGGCGCAGCGTTCGTCGCACGATGGACCTTCACCGCTCGATCGCCGCGCGAGGCCACCATCCCGCAGCACTCGCCTGGCGCCTCCGAACGCGCGTGAGCGATGATCTCCCCGTACAGCTCCGAAGCGATTCGCATGCTCGCCCGCGAGGCTACCAGTTGGCACGCGGTTGGCCAGCGCCGCGCCGCGGCGCACTGTCATGCAGTCAGCCGCCACTGACGCTTCTGTGCCGTTACTTCGATCCCTCCACGAACGCCCCCGGAACGGCCCTGGAGATATCGCCCGGATACAGCAGCTCGCTCAGCACCGTCGCGTGTTGAGCATCGCAGGCCATCATCTCGAGGGCTATGCCGAGCTGCGCCGGATCTCCGAGCTCGGAGGCCGCAGCGTAGTAGGCCCGCACGGTGAGCTCTTCGACCGCTACCAGCAGTGCGAATGCATCGTGCTCGTTGCGAGGATTGGCGAGGCTCGACGGGACGTTGTGCGCCGCCAGTGCTGCGTCCGCACCGCGCTCGTCCAGCGAGGACCGCGGGGACAGGGACGGGTACAAGGTATCCCCCAGCCCCCGGACCCAGGCGCTCAGAACCGCGATATGAGCCCACTCGTGAGCGAGAAGCTCGCTCACGACGCGCTGCGAAGCGTCCTGGAGCACGCCCGCTCCCAACGCCCGCTCGTACGCCGAAGCAGCTAGCAACTCAGCCGTGAGCACGGCGCTGAGCGCCTGCAATTCGGGGGGCGTCGGCGCCACCCCGGCGCTGAGCGCCTGCAATCCGGACGGCGGCGGCGCACCCCCGGCGCGAGCAGCCGCAATCCCACGAGCGGTAGTCGCCACCCCGGTGCGCGCACCGGCGGCCTCCAGCAACGATCCCCAGCCGCCCCCCGCGAAGGCCAGGCCGCCGGTGCGCACGCCTCGTAGGAGCAGCTCGCGCCGGGTGCGTTCAGCGGACATGCAAGCGCGGTCCCTACTCGCGACCGGTCACGAACGCCGAGGGCACCGGCGCCACGCGCAGAGCCGTGCGCAGAACCGAGACGTGCTGGGCCTCGTTGGCGAGGATCGATGTCGCCGTTGCCCGGATCCTCCCCGAAGAGAGCCTTGGTATGAGCTCGACGTAGGCCGCGAGCTGCGCGCTTTCGACGGTATGCAGGAGCGCGAGCACTCCCGGCGCGCTATGCGGGTGCCCGAAGTCGTAGCTCTCGTGAGGCAGGCTGGCCTTACCGCCTGCCTGCTTGACGAGACCCGAGAGCTCGCCGGCGTGCGAGAGCTCCTGCGAGAGGAAAAGCCTGGCGCCGGTCAGGATGTGGCCGCTGAGCAGCGGGATTCCGGCGGTGTAGGCGCCGATTGCCCGATGCTCCAAGTCGAGCAGCCGGTTCAGGAGCGCGGCGTCGGTACCCCGGTCGGCGCTCGAGACCTTCGAGATCCGGGACTGCGGCGATCTCGTGCCGCATCCGGTGAGCAGTGCACTCCCCCCGGCCAGCAATGCCCCGGTCCAACGCAAAAGCGCTCTGCGAGTCGAGAGGGTCGCGCTGACAGGCGCGGTCACCACCAGACGGTGGAATCCAGGTTCTCGATCTCGTCGATGGACAGCGTGTAGATCCCCGACGACAGGTACTTCCAGCCGTCGTCGGCGACGACGAAGACGACGTTGCCCTCATCCAACTCGCCCGCGATCCTCACCGCGACGCGAGCGATCGCACCAGAGGAGACGCCCGCAAACAGACGCTCCTCGTCAAGCATCTTGCGCGTGAAGAGGATCGCATCCTGGTTGGTCACGAAGATCTTGCGGTCCAGCAGGTCCAAGTCGATGATCGGCGGGATAAAGCCGTCCTGCAGCGACCGCAGGCCCTGCACCGGCTCACCCTGCATCGGCTCGGCCGCGACGATCTTGACCTGATCTCCAAGCTCCTCCTTGAGCCGGCGCCCGGTGCCCATCAGCGTGCCGCCCGTTCCGAGGCCAGCGACGAACGCGGACACATCGTCCAGCTCTTCCAGAATCTCGAGCGCTGTCCCGTTGTAGTGCGCCAGCGGGTTGGCAGCATTGCCGTACTGATAGGGCATGTAGTAGGAGGCGTCCCGCTCCGCCATGTCAAGTGCGAGCTCAACGGCGCCGTTGGACCCCTTCGAGCCCTCCGAGTAGACGATCTCGGCGCCGTACATGCGCAGCAGGTCGGTTCGCTCGCGGGTCACGTTCTCGGGCATGACGACCTTCAGCGGGTAGCCCTTGCGACCACAGATCATCGCGAGCGAGATACCCGTGTTGCCCGAGGTCGGCTCGAGGATCGTCTGATGGGGACCGATCAGCCCCTTCTCCTCGGCGTCCTCGATCATCGCCCGGGCGACTCGATCCTTGACCGATCCCGTGGGATTGCGGGACTCGAGCTTGGCCCAGATCCTCACCCCCGGCTTTGGGCTCAGGCGCTTGAGCTCGACCAGCGGGGTGTGCCCGATCGCTTGGACGATGTCGCCGTAACGGCCTCCGCACGGCCTGTTCTGAAGACGCTCGGCCATACTTCAGGAAGTGTAGCGAAGGGCCCGTGCCGGCAAGATCGCGAGCTGGCAGGGACCGGACGGGTGGTGTGCGGCCTACAGCACCCCGCCGGCCAGCGCGGGCAGCATCACGAGCATGTCCCGCCGGCCATCGCGGGGAGGATCACGAGCGTGTCACTTTCAGTCACCGATGTCTCGAGTCCTTGCAGGACGCGCACGTCCTCGTCGTTGAGGTAGACGTTGACGTAGCGGTTCAGGCCACCGTCGGCCGCGAATAGCTGCTGGCGGGTGTCAGGATGGCTCTCCGCGACTGAACGCAGGATCTCTCCCACCGAAGAGCCCTCGGCGCTCAACTCCTTCTCGCCGCCGACCGACGGTCGCAGAACGGGTGGGACTCGAACAGTGGCCACAGCGCTGAACCCTAGTGCTCGCCGGCGCAGAACGCTTCGTAGTCCGGGAACACGCCGAGCTCCTCGTCGGTGATCGAGCCTGGGTCACGCGAGCAGACCGGGCACTCCGGATCTCGTCGCACCTTGACTTCGGTAACCCCCGCGGCGAGCGCGTCGTACATCAGCAGGCGGCCGATCAACGGCTCGCCTTGGCCGAGGATCAGCTTGATGACCTCGGTCGCCTGCAGCAAGCCCATCGTCCCGGGTAGCACGCCGAGGACTCCGTTCGCGCCACAGGAGGGGGCGAGCTCGGCTGGTGGCGGGACCGGGAACAGGCAGCGGTAGCACGGACCGTCGTATGGCTTGAAGACCGAGAGCTGACCCTCGAAGCCGAGGATGGCAGCCGACACGACGGGGATCCCGAGCCGCACCGAAGCATCGTTGAGCAGGTAGCGCGTAGGGAAGTTGTCGAGCCCATCGACGACGATCTCGTAACCGGCGAGGATCTCCATGATGTTCTCCGCGCCGAGACGGACCGGGTATTTCTTCACCTCGACGCCCGGGTTCAGGGCCGAGATCGTCTGCTCGGCCGAGTCGACCTTGGGGACTCCGATCCGGTCGCTGGTGTGGATCACCTGGCGCTGGAGGTTTGACAAGTCGACCTCGTCGTTATCGACGATTCCGAGCGTCCCCACGCCCGCAGCCGCGAGGTACAGGGCAGCCGGCGAGCCCAGGCCGCCGGCCCCCAGCAGCAGCACCTTGGCATCCAGGAGCTTCTGCTGACCCTCTAGCCCGACCTCGGGCAGAAGGAGGTGACGTGAGTAGCGCTCGCGCTGCTCGGCGCTCAGCGTCTTTGGGACCTCGACCTCGTAACCGCGGTCCTTCCACAACGTGATGCCGCCAGTCATCGACTCGACGTGCTCGTAGCCGAGATCGTCGGTCAGCGTATGCGCGGCGTACGCGGAGCGGTTGCCGGACGCGCAATAGAGGATCAGGTGCTGGGAGCGGTCGGGCGCGACGCCCTCGATTCGCGATTCCAGGTGGCCGCGGGGAACGTGCCTGGCGCCGGGCACGTGACCGGCCGCGAACTCTTCGCTTTCCCGGACATCGACGAGCACGGCGCCGTTGTTGATCTGCTCGCGCACGACGGCGGGGTCGACCTCGTCGATCTCGCTCTTGATGTGGCGGAGAAGCTCCGCTCCGGACGGGCTCATCGGGAAAGCTCCTAAAGGCGGTCGAGATTCAATACTTCAGAGAGTATAGCGGGCGGGCTACCACGCCTCTAGCATCGCGACGATGCGCCCTCCTGTCGACCACATCGCGGCACCGCCCTTCCCCATGCGGTTGCCTTGGATCAACACGGAGCCGATTGACATGCACCGACAGCGCGGGCACCCGGTCTTGATCGAGTTCTGGGACTTCTGCCGGCCCAACTCGATCCGCACGCTCCCATACGTCAAGGCTTGGCACGAGCGCTATGCCAGCGCGGGGCTGGCGGTGATCGGTGTGCACACGCCGGGCTTTGCGCCGTCGGAGGCTCCTAACGCCGTGCGCGCCGCCGCCGTGCGGCTGGGAGTGCGCCACCCGGTCGTCATCGATGCCGAGCACGAGATCTGGCGCCTGTACGGGAACCTCGGTTGGCCGGCGCGCTATCTGTTCGACGGGCATGGGCTGCTGAGGGACTTCCACTACGGGGAGGGTGCCTACCACGAGACCGAGCGCGCGATCCAGGAACTGCTCGGGTCCGAGCGCAACACGTTGCCGGCGCTGCGCCCGGAGGACGCCGAGGGGGCGCGCCTGCGCGCGCAGAGCGAGGACGTGGGCGGTCCCTACTGCGGACCGTACGAGGCCGGCGGCGTGTGGGCGGTACTCGACGGGAGCGGTTCTGTGACGGCCAACGGGCACAGCTTCGCCGTCGAGCATCCCGGGTGCTATGAGCTGGTCTGCCACCCGCGCAGCACGGTAGGAGAGCTCGCGCTCGATTTGTCTGACGGCGTCCGCTGTCACGCCGTGTGCTTCACCCCCGGCCTGGCCTGACGCCGATTCACCGGACCGCTTCTGGCCGAACTGTCGCGTTTGGCGCCCGCCCCCCCGGGCCTCAGATGCGACAGTTCTCGCGGCGGGGAGTCACCCCTGGCCCGATGGGTCGATGTCGTCGAGCAGGTTGATCAGCGCGGGCGCGGCCCCCCGCTCCATCACCACGCCAAATCCCGGCCGGTAGGGACTGCGCGACGGATCGTCTCCCAGGAACACGGGCTCATGCAGCCAGCAGCCGGTGTTCAGCAGGTGCGCACCGGTGGGCGCGATCCACTCGGCGCGATCGTCGTACCCAACCGGCCCCGCCCGGTGGGTGTGGCCGAAGATCACATACCGGGCGCCGACCCCCAACCGGACGAGGACCTCCCCGAACGCACGCAGCCCCGCCCGGCGCAGCTGCGCGCGTGAGATGTCGGCACGCAGGGGCCCCAGCCCGGCCCGGTTGCACGCCGCGACCGCCGCCGGGAAGACGGCGATCATCGCGCGCGCGCGCGGGCTGGCGCCCCGGCGCGCGCCTGTGAGCGCTTGCCATGCCGTCCCGGAGGCCCGCTGAGAGGCCCGAGCGAAGTCGTGGCCCCCGGTCTGTGCCAGCGCGTGCGCCCAGGTGTAGATCGGCGCCAGCGTCGCTTCGTAGTCCTCGGCGCACCGGGGTCCCCCGGAGGGCTCGCGCACGATCCGCGCCATCGCCCCAGCCGCCAGGCGCTCGAACATCGGCACCGTCGTGTGGCGATCCAGATAGTGGCCGTGAGTCGCGTAGACGTCATCGCGAAGCCAGACACCGGGGTATGCCGCCCGGACGCCCGCGGGCGCGAGCCAGCCGGCGATCGTCGCGAGAACGTCTTCACCGTGCCAATCGACAGGGGTCTCGGGCCCGAGCGGAGACGGTGGCCCCCCGCGGGCTCGGCGCGCCAGCCACGCTTCCAGGAGGTGATGGTCGTGGTTGCCCGGCACGATCACCACCTCGCGCCCCGGACCCAGCGCGCCCCCGATCTCCCTCAGAACCACCTCCGCGACGGCGAGCGCGTCTCGCAGCGGTCCCTGGCGAAGCTCCAGCACGTCCCCGAGCAGCACGAGCCGGTCGAACGCCGGCAGCGCGCGCAGCAGCGATGCACGCAGCGGCGCGCGGCGCAGCAGGTCGCGCTCGGAGCAGGCGCCGAGGTGCAGGTCTGAGACGACCAGCGTGCGCAGCAGAGGACGTCCTCAAGCGCAGGCGCCCGCCGGCGGCTGACGGATCGCCTTGGGGAGCATGAAGCGGACGTCCTCCTGTACGACCTCCAGCTCCTGCACGTCGCTGGTGCCGCGCGCCCGGAAGAAGCCCACCAATTGCTGGACCAGCTCCTCAGGCGCGCTGGCGCCCGACGTGATCCCGACCACGGGCTTGTCGATGAGCCACTCCTCCAGCACTTGAGCTTCGTTGTCGATCAGGTGTGAATCGGCGCCGTACTCACGGGCAACCTCCACTAGGCGGTTGGAGTTGGAGGAGTTGCGCGATCCGATCACGAGCACCAAATCACATTCGCAGGCGAGCTGCTTGACGGCTGCCTGGCGGTTGGTGGTCGCGTAGCAGATGTCGTCGGTGCGAGGACCGACGATCGCCGGAAAGCGCGCTCGCAGCCGCTTGATGATCGCGCACGTCTCGTCCACAGATAGCGTGGTCTGCGAGATGTAGGCGACCTTGGCGGGGTCCTTCACCCGCAAGGACTCGACGGCGTCCTCGTTCTCGACCAGCACGATCTGGTCCGGCGCCTCACCCATCGTCCCCTCCACTTCTTCGTGACCCGCGTGCCCGATCAACACGATCGTATAGCCGTCGGCTGCGAACCTCATCGCTTCGCGGTGGACCTTGGTCACCAGCGGACAGGTGGCGTCGATCGTCTGCAGCTCGAGGCGCTTGGCGTTCGCCTGCACAGCAGGCGAGACGCCGTGGGCGGAGAAGACGACGTTGGCACCCTGGGGAACCTCGGTCTCGGAATCGACGAACACCGCCCCCCGCGCACGAAGCTGCGCGACCACGTGCTTGTTGTGGACGATCTCCTTGCGCACGTAGACCGGCGCGCCGAAGCGCTCCAGTGCGCGCTCGACGGTCTGTACCGCGCGATCGACGCCCGCGCAGTAGCCGCGCGGCGCGGCGAGCAGCAGCTTCTCGGTATGTGGGCTCATCGGCTCATCCCGCGACAGTGTAGGAGGGCGCCCTTCAGTCTTCGCCCACTGCAATACGGGGACATCAGACGGAAGGTACGCTTCAAAGCCCAGAACCGCTCAACTTTGAAAAGACGACCCATGCCGCAGCGCCACCTCGATCGCCTCACTTCCATGGATGCATCCTTTCTGCACCAGGAGGGTCGGGCATCGCACATGCACATCGGCGCAGTGCTCCTGTTCGCCGGCCCTCCCCCAGCTTTTACCGATTACCTCGATCACGTTCGCGGCCGGCTGCACCTGGTCCCGCGCTACCGCCAGAAGCTAGCGACTCCTCCACTGGAGAGCGGGCGCCCATTCTGGGTCGACGATCCGAGCTTCAACCTCGAGTTCCACGTCCGCCACTCCGCGTTGCCACCGCCGGGAACCGAGCGGCAGTTGCTCGCGCTCGCCGCCCGGGTTGCCTCGCAGCCGCTCGATCGTTCAAAGCCGCTGTGGGAGAGCTGGCTGATCGAGGGGTTGGAAGATAACCACTTCGCGCTGATTTTCAAGACCCATCACTCGCTCGTCGACGGCGTCGCCGGCGTCGACATGGCGACGGTGCTGCTCGACCTCGATCTCGTTCCCGCGACGCCTGGCGCGGATCTCGAGCCCTGGCAACCCCATCCAGAGCCCTCACCCGCGGAGCTCGTCGTGGCCGGCACGCGGGGCGTGGTCGGCACGATGGCGGGACTGGTCGGGCACGCACTCGCCGCGGCGACGAGGCCCACCAGCTCGCTCGGCGTACTTGCGAACGCGGCCGAAGGCGTCGGCGAAGTCGTCTGGGCCTTCCTGAACCCGGCCCCGGAGACGCCGCTGAACGTAGAGATCGGGCCCCATCGCCGCTACGCCGTGGTTCGTCAACAGCTCCAAGACTACAAGTACGTGAAGGATGTCTTCGGCGGCACCGTCAACGATGTCGTGCTGACCGTCGTCTCGGGCGCGCTGGCGGGCTGGCTGCACTCACGCGGGGTCCCCACGGAAGGGCTCCAGATGCGTGCGCTCGTACCCGTGTCGGTCCGCTCCAACGGTCAGGGTGACTCGCTGGGCAACGAGCTGACCGCGATGCGCGGGCCGCTCCCGGTCTACATCGAGAATCCGGTCACGCGGCTGCGATTCGTCAGGCGGGAGATGGACGGCCTGAAGGAGTCAAAGCAGGCCGTCGGAGCGGCGACGCTCGCCCAGGTCAACGAGCTCGCGCCGCCCACGATTCTCGCCCAGGCCAGCCGGCTGAACTTCTCGACGCGGCTCTTCAACCTGCTGGTGACCAACATCCCCGGGCCCCAGCGACCGCTGTACCTGCTCGGGCGCAAGCTCGAGGACCTCTTCCCTCTAGCGTTCCTGCCCGAGAACCACGCGCTCGCGATCGCGATCATGTCCTACGACGGATCGCTCGACTATGGCCTGCTCGGGGACTACGACGCGTTGCCCGACATCGACCTCATCGCGCAGGGCATCGACGAGGCGCTACGAGCGCTGCTGGAGGCCGCCGGCGCCGAGTCCAGGTCCACTGCAGGAAAAGAGCGGGGACGGCGCACGAATACGAAGAGCCCCAATGGCGCATCGGCCAAGACCGTCCCGCCAGCCGGCAGCCGGCGCAAGCAGAAACCGGCGCGAGGCTGAGCGCGACCCTCAGAATCCGAGTGCGAACTTCGCGTCTTCGCTCATCCGCTCCGGCGTCCACGGCGGTGAGAAGGTCATCGCAGGATGCACCTCCTGGACCCCTTCGAGCTCGCCGACGAACTCCTCGATCTGCTCGCACACCTGGGGCCCGATCGGGCAGCCGGGACTCGTCAGCGTGAAGGTGACTTTTACCGCCGCGTCCTCCACCTCGACGCCGTAGATCAACCCGAGCTCCACGAAGTCGAGCCCCAACTCGGGGTCTATCACTTCGCGAAGCGCCTCGGTGACGTCGTCTGCGGAAACCATTGACGCCAAGTGTACGGGAACCGACGCAGCGTCCGCAAGCCGAGGCGCAGCGCGATCACGCGAATATCCCACGGCTCTGCGACGGAGACCGCGTTGAGGTCCCAGTAGCCTTGACGCGATGCTGCTCGCGCTCCTGCTCTTGATCTGCTGGCCGATCGCCGAGGCGTACGTAGCGATCAAGGTTGCCGGCGCGATCGGGGTGCTCTACACAGTCCTGGCGCTGATCGCGGGCTGGCCGATCGGTGTCTGGGTCGTGCGCTCGCAGGGTGCTGCGGCCTGGCGCCGGCTGAGGGCCGCGCTCGCGGCTCAGAGCACCGCGACAGCGGGGCGGCCGATGCGAGCCGTGCTCGACGGCGCGCTGGTGCTCCTCGGCGGCGGACTGCTGATCATTCCGGGCTTCATCACTGACGTGATCGGCATCTGCCTGCTGATCCCGTTCAGCCGCGCGCCGCTGCGCGCGGCTCTGGGGCGCCGGATCCGGCGCCGGAGCGCTGTGCGCCCCGCTCGCTTCACGCGACACCCCCGCCCCGACGATGTCGACGCGACCGCCACCGATCTCGATCAGCCTCGCCTCCAGGTGAGGAGGTGATGCCCGCGAGCGCGCGCAACGAGCTGCGTACGCTGGCGTTCGGGGATCTCGGTGGCAGGACGTGGGGAGCCGTCTGGAGCCAAGATGATGATCGGCAGGCACTGGTCAGCATCGGGACAGCTTCAGGGGTCTTCAACGGACAGGTCACGATCGAGGGCTCGGGCGTTGCCCAGCCGTGGCGCCTGCGGGGCGCCGGCGTCGAGCTCGTGGTCACGCCGCGGGGCGAATCGGAGATCGCGTCGATCGAGGAGCTGGGCATAACCGGCTTCGAGCAGCTCTGCAGCGTCCAAGGAACATGCGTGATCGGTGAAACCGATCGGACTGAGCACGAAGTTAACTGCCCGGGCCGGCGCGGAGCACGCACCACTACGATCGACTTCGCGCGTCTTGACTCCGTGCGAGAGGTGTCCGCCTGGCTTGGCCCCGGCGATGGGCTCTGGCTGCTGGCCCTGAGGCCGCGTAAGAGCGCTGGACACGGCCACGATCTCGTCGCTGCGACGCTGTTCGAAGCCGGCGTCGAGGTGCCCATCGCCGATCCGCGGCTATCGACCACCTACGGCACCGGGGGACTCCCTATGCGGGCGAGCATCGAGCTCTGGCTCGGGGCGCAGGACGGCGAGACGTACGCTCGCCGTGGCGTTGGCGACGTGGCGCAACCGCGGAGCGAGCCGGTCGGGCCGCGGGCCGAGGTGTCCGAACCGTGGAGCGAAATAGTGGTGCCCGGGATCAAGCTCGAGAGCGCCCCGCTGCGCTGGCGCAGCGCCGGACGCGAGGGCGCCGGCGTGTACCTGCTCGCGACTCCCAGATGAGGGGCGCCGAGGCATCGGCAGCTCGCTGTTCCGGCTCCTAACCCAAGGTTCGCGCTCGAACCCGAGGTTCGCGGGTCCGCGCTCGAAGCAAAGCCTCGAGTCCCGCGGCTCTAGTTCTCGATCCCCAGCCGATCCCAGCAGTAAAGCTCCAGGCACTCACTCGCGAGCGTCGCGCAGCGCTCGGCAGAGAGCCACGGCAGGACCGTGTCAAGCGCCTGCTCCTCCCCCACGCCGGCCTCGAATGCCTCCTCACCGCGAAAGCCAGCGGCGATCTTGAGCGCCTCACGGCGGTTCTCGCCCAACGCGGGAAAGACGTTGAGGAGGAACTCCTTGCTCGGAAGCGGATGGCCCATCTCCAGTGACGCGTGCCAGGCCGCGAGCAGCGAGAGATCGTGCTCGTCGAGGTCGGCGACCGCTTTCGCGTAGTGGGACTCGAGCTCCGGCTCGGGGATCTCATCGACCCACGCGTGCACGACTTCTCCGAGGATCTGTCGGCGAGCCTCGCGCCCGACCGAGTCGGCGATCACCCGGATGGCGTCCTGCGGTTCGATGAAGCAGAGTGGCATTGCGGCTCCGGATCGATGGTGCGGATGACGCAAAAATAAGGGGTGCTCCGGACGGAACCGCCGTCCTCGCCGAGCTGATTGGCGGGGGCGGGGGGCGCTGGCCTGACGAAGCGCTCACCAGGGCAAAGCGAACGCGGCCGATCATCACCGGCGTCCGTCCGCGGGGCGCGCCCCCGTAAGGGCGCCCCGCGGATAACACTCCCTTCCCCTTCCCCTTCCCCTACCCCGGTGGCGTAGACGGTGGCCCCGGCGCCGGGTGCGTGGACAGGATCAGCGGCGCCCTGGGGGCCTGGAGGAAGTTGAAGTCCGAAGCGAGGCTTCCGAGCAGCGGGCTGGCCTCGCGCACATTGGGGCGGGGGTCCGGGCGGCCGTCGGTCGCGGGGTCCAGGCGCTGGCCGCCGAGGAAGTCATTCTCGATGAACTTGTTGTAGGCGTCGTGGCTGAGCGTCTGGTGGTCGATGTAGCCGCGGCGGGCGTACGGGCTGATCACGATGCCCGGGACGCGCAGGCCGTAGCCGTTCTGGTCCACCACGCGCGGAGGGACGTGGTCATAGAAGCCGCCCCAGTCATCCCAGGAGAGGAAGATCGCCGTGCTGCGCCAATCGGGGCTGTGCATGATCGCGTTGATCAGGCCGGTGGTGTAGGTCTGACCAGCACTCACCAGCGCGGGCGGGTGCTCTGAGACCGCGCCGTTGGGGTCGATCCACGACACGGCCGGAAGGGTGCCGCTCTGCGCCGCGGTGAAGAAGTTGGTCAGGGTCTGGACGTTGCCGAGCTGACCGTCCTGCTGGACATCGGTGAAGTCCGGCAGCGGATTCCAGATCCCATCAGTCTGCGGCCCCTGCTGGACCGGCGCGCAGCTCGTTGCCGCATCGTTCTCGCAGTCGGGCTCGGAGCCCTTGAAGACGTAGTAGCCCCAGCTCACGTTCTGCTTGTGGAGCAGGTAGGTCATGTCGGTCCAGGCGTAGTGGGAGGTCTGATCGGATGGACCGCCGATCTGGGAGGCGTAGTCCTGGTTGGGGTTCTGCAGTGCGTTCTTACAAGACATCGGGTCGAGCGCGTTGGCGCAGTACGCCGACCACCCAGAGACCATGAACAGGTGCGCCGGCAGGCTCCAGGAGGCATTGGGCTGGTACATGTGGTCCTGGAGCACGAAGTCGTGGGCGTAGGTCCAGTAGTTGGGGATCTCACGCGCGTCGTGGTAGCCCATCACGTCGACGCACCTGGTCGCGTTGGCCTGCTGGCACGGGCTGCAGTTCGGGTTGACGCTGGTGCAGCCCTGGCCGCGCTCGGCCTGGGCGACGAAGCCGTCCATCTTGCCGCCGTTGATGTCGGCGGTGGCGTTGACCTGGCTGTGCGGGCCGCCGAAGTTGCGCTCGTTGGGGTTGTGGAACGGCTTGCTGCAGCCGCCGTTCAGCGGATCCGGCACGCACACCCCGGGCGGGATCCCGTCTGCCCCCGGATAGGTGCCGAAGTAGGTGTCGAACGAGCGGTTCTCCTGCATGATGACAACCACGTGCTTGATCTTGTAGATCCCGCTCACCGAGGTCGTTAGGGACGACGATGAGGACTGGATGTTCCGCTCGTCTGCTGGCAGAAGGGCGCGGACCTGGGGGGAGCCGGCCCGCGGGAACCTGTAGCTGGCGGTGAACTTCGAGCCATCGTTCAGGCGTGGGCTTGCGATCGTCCGCCATCCTCCGGTCATGAGGTGCTGGAACAGGATCCGCGCCCCGGAATGAGATGGGCTGACGGCGCCGCTGAACCGCAACCGAGCGCCGGGAATCGCGTGCGTCGCCGATGCGGACAGCGCGACCAGGGCGTGGACGCGGTGGTACACCGTCCGGCTGAGCAGGTCGCGGCCGGTCGCCGCGTGGCTGCGCGCGTCGTGCGCCGTCACGTACCACTCCTCGTTGATCTGCGTTACACGGGGAGGCCGCAGGATCGTGTACGCGCCCGAGGCGTCGGTCCTCGTCACCAGCACGCGGTGAAATTGGCGCCACCCTGGCAATAGGCGCCACAGCACGATGGCTGCGCGCGCCGCATGCGCGCGCACGAGGCGACCGGAGATCACAATTTGCTGGCCCGCGGTAGAGGGATTGGGAGCCGAGAAGATCGTCAGGGAAGGGTGCAGCGGAGGCCTTCTGACCGGCGTGGACGACGCCAAAGGCCAGGACTTCGTAAGCGAGGCCGGCGAGCCGGGCGCCACGGGCAGCCGGGACGTGGCGGCCAGCGCGAACCCGCTGGCGCCGACCGTCAAGGCGATGGACATCAAGATGACCCGCGTACGACGCACCGCTACCCTCCGCGTTCTCCGAGCTGCACCTCTGCTGCATGCGAGAACACACGCGACGCGGCTGAGTTGCGGTGCTTTCTGCTGAAACGCAGGGGGGTGCCAGCGGGCCGGGTGCCAGCGGGCCTACAGCCCCAGCGCAGCGCGCGTGGCGGCGAGCGCCTCGGGGTCGGGCTCCGAGCCGGGCTCTAGACCCAGTGATGCGCGTCGCGAACGCTCCCAGTTGTAGAAGCCGAGGTCGAGCGCCTCGAGCGGGAGCCCGCACGCGCTCGCCAGCTCTGCCGCCCGGCGCTCGAGCATTAGCGGATCGCCGATTCCGAGCGCCCGCTTCGCCGCGACGGTCACCGGGTCATCGCCTCCGAGCTGGAGCGCGCCGGCGCGCAAATCGTAGACACCCAGGCGGCCAAGGCTCGCGAGGAGATCAAAGCGGGCGTCGCGGTGAAAGCCGGACAGCGAAAGGCGCTCGAAGGCCCGCGCGAAGCGCCGCTGGGCGGCCCATGCCGCCTCGCCGGTGAAGGCAGCGGCCTGGGAGCCGGCTCGGCTTGCCCATGAGCGGTAAGCCTCGATCGTGCGTGAGCCGCGCCGCGGGTCGTGGGCCGTCCGGGGCCCGGCCTCGAGCCCTTCAGGCACCCCCTCGCCGTCGATCGCTTCGAGCGCGGGCTGCTCGCCAGATGCCCATGACGTCCTGACTGCGCGGATCGCGGCGAACGGGTCCTCGCCCCCGGCGGGACAGATGTAGGCGATCAGGAAGGCCAGCCACGTGCGCTCCTCGAGATCGCCCCCCGGGTCGGCTATCTCAGCGTAGCACCCGGGCGGGTCCACAGCCAGGCGGCTCAAGCGCCCGGCGGCGAAAGCGAGCTCCTCCGCCAATCGCTGCGCATCGACGCTCGATCTGAGGCCCGGAACCAGTCTCGAGCGATAGCCGTCGTCGATCCCGCGCGCCAGCCGGCTTACGCGCACGCCGGCGCCAGGCTTCGACCCCCCCGGGGACCTCGAGGCCGCCGAGCCCGAGGCGCGCGTCCGCGCCGCGTCCGCTCGAGGTGCGCTTGCCCGCGGCGCGCCCGCCCGCGGCGCACCCGGGGAAACCACCGGGCGCAGCTCCACGGCCTGCTCGCGCGAGCAGATCGGGCAGTTCTGAAGCATGCGGTTGTGGCGGCAGAACGTGGGCACGACCGTTGATCACAATCCTTGCAGGCGAGCGGCGATCGCGCATGCGCAACGGAGCTGGTCCACGCATACGCACGCACAACGGAGCTCCCGGGCGCATGCGCAACGGAGCTCCCGACGCGCTCACGTGATGATCCCGTGCTCGGGCTAGCGATAGCCGACCGGCGTGTCCATCTCGCGCTCGGCGCGAACAGCCTCCGAGCGCCGGTGCGCTCTGCCGTGCCGGAGCACTTGCCGGAAGCTCTTGAAGCGGAAGATCAGCACCAGCGCTGCGAACCCCAGGGCGGAGCTGAGGACCGCCGTCGCGATCTGCTGACCGACCGAGAACGACACCACCTCGGGGTTGTGGGAGAAGATCGTCAGCAGCAGAGCCTGCTGGACGCCGGCGCCGCCGGGCGTGAAAGGGAAAACCGAGGCGACCACCTGGACGCCGAGCACCAGCAGCGCGTTGCGGACCGATCCGCCGATGTGAAAGGCGTCGAGCAGCGCCCAGTAGGAGGCAAAGCGCGCGATCCAGCTCGCGAGCTGCCAGCTTGCCATCTCCCTGCGGTAGCGCCGGCGATCGCGCAGGATCGTCAGGCCCTGCCGCACGCGTTGCCAGAAGGCGCGTACGCGGGCGCAGAGCAGTGCAAATGCGATCAAGAGGCCCATGCCCAGCAACGTCAGGAAGAACAGCGTGAAGCGCGTGTGCGAGGCGAAGAAGCTGATGTCGAACGCCGGCAGCTTGGAGAAGTCCGGTGGCTTTGGGAACACGCCCTGGGTGAACGCGAAGCACATCACGAGCACCCCGATGAACCAGTCGAACACGGTGCCCGTCGACAGCGCCGTGGCCACGGTGGGGTAGCTGCTGGAGGGGATCGCGGTTCTGGTCAAGAAGAGCTGCGCGATGTTCCCGCCCCCGAGCGGTATCACGTTGTTGACCGCGTAACCGACCATGTACCCGCCCCAGACATCTCGCCAGCGAACGGTCTCGTGCGGATACGACGCGCGCAGCGCCGCCCATAGCGCGCGTGAGCGGAGCAGCAGGTAGAGCGCGTAGCACGCAAGCCCGATCAGCAGCGCTATCCAGCCGAGGTTGGCGAGCTGGGAGAGGAACGCCCCCGCTGCGTCCAGCAGGTGCGAGATCGTGCTTGCGATCGAGGAATGACCGTGCCGGTGGAGGGTCGTCGCGGCGGCTGCGAGTGCGGTCATCGGCTAACGGTCGCATACGCGGCGGGCGGGAGGCCGGGAGAAAGGCCCGGGGGGCCCAGATCCATCTGGGCCCCCCGGAGAGTCAGGGAAGTGGGGGCGCAGTTCCCTGACCGAACGGGGCGAGTTCTTTCGCCCCAAGCTTTCCTAAATTTGAATTCCCCGACTAGGCTCTTTAAGTCAGGCTAATCCCCAGCTCACGCCCCACATTGGAGCGGCTGAGTTGCTGATGAACTTGTCTAATTCTAGCACCCCCCAAAGCTCTGGGGCGCGATCAGCGTCTGCGCGTGCCCGGACCGCTGAAGAACTCCTCCCCGGGCCTAACGGTTCCCGCCGCCTCGGCTTCGTGGCGCAGCGTCCGATCGGCCTCACCGCTCCAGGCGCCGATCGCGAGCTTCTCACGATCTCCGTCCATCGGGCTGCCGCCGAGATCCTTGTTGACGATCCGGGCGCACTTGCGCCCTTCGGCGATCGCGGTGACGATCAGCGACTGTCCCAGGCGGGCGTCGCCGCATGCATACACCCCGCCAACGGAGGTGCGATAGCTCTGCCGGGTGGCGATGTTGCCGCGGTGGTCGAGGTCGAGGCCGAGCGCCACCACCAGGCCCTCGTGCTCGGCGTGCTCGAACCCGATCGCGATCAGCGCAAGGTCGGCCTCGAGCACGAACTCGCTGCCCGGAACCGAAGTCAGATCCCGTGACGAGGCTCCGGTCACCTGACGCGCGTACACGTGGCTGACCATCCCGTCCTTGCCGCCGAATCCCGTGACCTCGGTACCCCAGCGGCGCTTGCCCCCCTCCTCGAGCGCATAGGTGGTGGGCGTGCGCTTGGGGGGCAGCGGCCAGGGGTACCTCGGATCGTCCCCATCGGCGGGCAGCGCGGCGTAGACGTCGAGCATCACCACTGTGCGCGCCCCTTCGCGATGGGAATTGGAGATGCAGTCCATCCCGGTGTCCCCGCCGCCCACGATCACGACCCGCTTACCCTTGGCGGTGATCTCGCTCCCCGGCTGTGGCGGCCTCGAGGGCCGCCCCTCCAGTGCGGCCACCCAGCGATTTCGCTGATAGAGGTAGTCCATCGCGAAATGGACCCCCCCCAGGTCCCGCCCGGGCGCGTCGATCTCGCGCGAGACGCGCGAGCCGATCGTCACCACGACCGCATCGTGCGATGCCCTGCACTCCTGCGCCGGAATGTCACGCCCGACATCGGTGTCGTAGACGAATGCGATCCCCTCCTGCTCCAGGATCGCGACGCGCCTGTCGATGATCGGCTTCTCGAGCTTTGCGTCGGGCACCCCGAAGCGCATCAGACCGCCCGGGCCCTCGTCGCGCTCGTAGACGGTGACGTTGTGTCCGCAGCGGTTGAGCTCATCTGCGACGGCGAGCCCGGCCGGCCCCGCCCCGACCACCGCAACGGTCTTCTCGGTGCGCCGCGACGGTGGCTCTGCCACGATCCAGCCCTCCTGGAACGCGCGCTCGGCGATCGCCAGCTCGATCTGCTCGATCGTCACCGGATCGTCGTTGATCGCCAGCACGCAAGCGGATTCGCACGGCGCCGGGCAGATCCGGCCGGTGAACTCGGGGAAGTTGTTCGTCGCGTGGAGCTGATCGATCGCATCGCGCCACTTGTCGCGATAGACGAGATCGTTCCAGTCCGGGATCAGGTTGCCCAGCGGGCAACCCTCGTGACAGAACGGGATCCCACAATCCATGCAGCGCGCACCCTGGCGGCGCAGCTCCTCCTCGGGCGCAAGCGAGTAGTACTGCTTGTAGTCGCGCATGCGCTCGTCCGGCCGGCGCTTGTCCACGCCCACGCGGTGGATGCGCAGGAACGCGCCGAGCTCACCCATGGCGTGCGCCTACGTACGGCAAGAGGTCTATCGGCGCGCTGGCGGTCATCGTAGCTGCGGCGCAACCGCGGTCTCCTGGGGAGCCTGTGCGTATCATCGCGGGAATGGCCTCGAGCACGCTACTTGCCGCCGTTGCTGCGCTGAGTGTATCGGTGGCGCCGGGACTTGCTCCCGCTTTGCGCGCAAGCGCCGCCCCGGCCCCGCCCACGGCGAGCTCACCGGCGGGCAGGGGGAGCGTCCCAGCGCCGTCCGGAGCCAGTCCGGCGCCGCCCAAGTCAGTCCCCGCCCCGCCGCCTAAGGCACCCCCGCCGCCCGCGACCCCCGCGCCGCCCACGGCGCGCTTGCGGGTGTCGGACCGCAACCCCCGCCAGAACCACGGCGTCGAGCTGAACGCCACGGGGTCCGCCGGCGAGACGCTGAGTTACGCGTTCAGCTTCGGTGACGGGCTCTCCGCCAGCAGCTACTCGCCGCTCGCCCTGCATGGCTACCGAGAGCCGGGGACTTACCGCGCGACGGTCGTCGTGGTCGACAAGCTCCACCGGACATCCAAGTCTCGGCCTGTCACGATTCACGTGCGGGACGGCTTGCCACCGGTCGTGAGCATCGGTTCGCCGCGACCTAACCAACGCGTACGCTTGGGCCCATCCGGGCTGCTGCTCCAGGGTCGCGCCCGCGACACCGACGGCGTACGCCGCGTCGAGCTCGCGATCCAGCTCGCGGAGGTGGCCGGCCACCCCCCGGGGGGCCCAAAGGGAGAGTGCGTCTGGTATGACGGCCATCATGGGCTGGTGTTCTCGCCGTGCGTGGCGCCTTACTTCTTTCGCGCGCACTTCGCGCGCACCCACTGGCGCTTTCGCATCGATCCGCACGCGCTGATCCCGCCGGGCACCTACGTGGTGCGCGTTCGCGCGACCGATCGCGCCGGAAACGTCAGCGACTTCTTCACGGTCGCGCTGCGAACCATCCTGGCCTTCAGGCTGGTTCGCCGATGAAGCTCGCCGCACGCATCCTCGCAAGCCTTCTCACGGGCCTGCTGGCGCTGGCCGGCGCCCCACCGGCGCTCGCGATCGGCCACTGGCACCGGACCGGGAAGCTCCACCGTGCGCGCTTCCTGGAGACCGCCACGCTGCTCCGAGACGGTCAGGCGCTCATCACCGGCGGCTTTCAGTTCAAGATGCTGGCCAGCGCGGAGCTGTTCGATCCGCACCGCGGCCGCTGGTCGTACGCGGCTCCGTTCTATTCACCGCGCTTCGCGCACACCGCGACGCTGCTGGATGACGGCTCGGTACTGATCGCGGGGGGCGGGAACGTGACCGCCGATTACTTGACCAGCGCCGAGCGCTACCTGCCCCAGCGCAACAAGTGGGTGCCCGCCAGCGCATTGTCGGTACCGCGAGACAGTCAGACTGCCACGCTGCTGCACGACGGACGGGTGCTTTTCGCCGGAGGCTTTGACAACTTCGGCTCCGGGCTGAGAAGCGCCGAGATCTACGATCCACACGCCAACCGCTTCTCACGCGCGGCCAGCCTCGAGACCGACCGCTACCACCACACCGCGACCCTGCTGCCCGGCGGCCGCGTGCTCGTGGTCGGCGGCGAGCAAGACCATCGTGGCACCATCAGGCTGCTGTCGAGCGCCGAGCTCTACGACCCGGCGCACAACCGCTGGACCTCGGCGGGCAAGCTGCGCCACCCACTTGCGAACCAGACCGCAACCCTGTTGCCCGATGGCAAGGTGCTCGTCGTGGGAGGAGGAGACAGGGCGCCCGGCTTCCTTTCAAACGCCGAGCTGTATGACCCCAAGCGCAATCGCTGGACTCGCGCTGCCCCACTCCCGGCACCGCGCGCGTTCGCTGTCGCGGTGCTGCTGCGAAGCGGACGCGTGCTCGTGGCCGGCGGGATAAACGACCGCGGAGCGAGCAGCGCGGCCGAGCTCTACGAGCCAGGGCGCAACCGCTGGGTGTCCGGGGGCGAGCTGCTGCCGGCGGCCTATCGTGAGTCGGCCGTGCTGCTCGCTGACGGCCGCGTGCTGGTCGCCGGCGGTCAGACCTACAAGGGCGCACCGCTGGCGAACGCTTCTGTGTATACGCCCTGAGCCGTGGGGGGCTCGTGGGGACGGTGAGCGCGGTGAGGCGCAGTGAGCGCCTAGCGGACACCCCCAGGGCTCCGGGTCACAATCCCAAGATCACGCGCAGGAACAGGTCCTCGGCGCCGTTGTAGTCGCTGGCCACGAGGTTGTCGGCAGCCGAGGAAAATGCGACCACGAGGCCGTTGGCGGAGACGGCTGGGCGCTGCAGCAGCTTGGAGTCGATCTCCGGCCCGCGTGGCCGGCCATCCGGCGCGACATCGAGCGTCAGGGTCTTGTTCGACGGAATCTCGCGGGCGAACACGTTCGCGCCCGGCGCCGACGCTGGCGCGAGATTGTCGGCGAAGGACTCGAACACCGTGACCTGACCGTCAGCCGAAGTCGACGGCGAGAAGCTGTCGTTGTCGCCCTCCCGGCCCCGCGAGCTCCTGGAGACCAGCGAAGTGCCGCCGGTCACGAGGCTGTGCCGGAAGACGTTCTCGTGGCCTCCCGAGGTCCCGGCGGCGAGGTTGGACGCGCCGGAGTCGAACACGATGTAATGGCCGTCGGCACTCAAATCGGAGACCTGGGTGAACGGCGGCGCGATCGATGCGTTCTGCCCATGCCCGCGGCTGGAGACGCTCACGCGCCGCGTGGTGTGCGTGAGCTGGTCGCGGACGAACACATCGGGCACGCGGTTGCGGTCGCGGGGCACCAGGTTGCTCGCGGCCGACGTGAAGCTGATCAGGCGCCCGTCGCCGCTGACGGAGGGGTTATAGGAGGCGCCGGTTCCCTGCCGGCCACGGCTCGAGATGCTGACGCGCCGCAGCGCACCCGTGGCCAGGTCGGCGACGAAGACGTCCGAGGCGGCGTTGTCATCGCCCGCGACCAGGTTGTCTGAGCTCGAGGTGAAGGCTACGTAGCGGCCGTCGGCGGAGATTGCCGGTGCAATGGAGTCGCCGTCGGGCTGCTCGCCACCGAACGCACGGCTGAGCAAGCGGACTGGACCACTGCCGGTACGGACGTAGATCTCGCTGAAGCGGGTGTGGATACCGGCGACGAGGTTGGTCGCCTGGGAGGCGAAGGCAACCACCTGGCCGTTGGCGCTGATCGACGGAGCCGTCGATGCGCCGTTCGCCGGCCGCCCCCCGAGGCCGGCTGACACGAGGCTCACGCGGCCGTCGACGAGATTGAACATGTAGATGTTGCTCACGCGGCGGTTGCCGACCACCGGACCGAGGTTCGACGCCTGCGAGGCGAACGCCACCAGCAGTCCGTTGTCCCCGATGCTCGGGTCGGCGCTCGCGCCGTTCGGGTCAATGCCGGGAGGCGCGACGCGGAAGGTCCGGACCGTCGCGGCGGGCTTGGCGGGGCCGGCGTGCTTGGCAAAGCCGGCGTGCTTGGCAAAGCCGGCGTGCTTGGCGCCAGTCGCGGCGCCGGACGTACCCGCGAGCGCTCCGGCGAGCAGGACTGCGAACGCGAGACAGGCCAAAAGGCGCCGCGGCACGGTCGTAATCGTGGGAAGGCGGCTAGTGGTCATGGGTGGGCTGGCGATCATGGGAGGGCGGTAACGGTGAGACGGCTGGCGTCATGGGAAGCGCTGGGGCACCGGATCTGGAGCTAGCGCGCTCGCGAGCGCGCCACAGCCCGCGCAGGTGTAGCAGCTTGACCTGGGCCCAGTGCGGCTCGAGGAACGACAGGTAGAGGGTCAGCATCCCGAGGCTGAAGAAGCCGACCCGGATCGACCACGCGATCCCGAGGTGCAGGCAGGCACCCGCCAGCAGCGCCCATGGCCGCAGACGCCTGTTCCAGACGAGGATCGGAACGCTCGCTTCGACCGCGAGCGTGCCATAAGTCAACAGGTTGGACATCATCGCCGAATGGATCAGGAAGCCCGGCAGCGGAAAGCGCGACAGATCGGAGATCCGCAGCGAGTACCCGACCGCCGTTCCGTTGTTCCAGTCCGTGCCCTGAACCTTGATCCACAGACCTGCGAGGTACAGGATGCTGAGCTGGATCTGCATCAGCTTCAAGGCCCACGGCGCTCGAAGGGGAAACTCCCAGAAGCGCTCGCGCTCGGTGCGCCAGCGGTCGAGCGACAGCGACGCGCCAGATGGCGCGAGCACCATGTAGAACGCGATCAGCTTCAGCAGGACGTCGCCGGTATTGAACACGTAGAGATTGCGGCGCTGCAAGGACAGCATCCCTGCGAAGACGAGCAGAGCCGCGAGCCGCGTTTGGTAGCCGACGATCAAGCAGAGGCACGCGACCAGCAGCGCGACGAACACGAGCTGGACCGCAAGATTGCTCGGGAAGACCGCCAGCACACCCCAAGTGCCCGCCCCGCCCGGCTGGGCGGGCAGCAGTCCGCCGCGGCTGAAGAAGGCGTCGAGGTCGCCCGCGAGCGATACCGTCCAGGCCAGCGCGAGCAGCCCGAACGCGATCCGGAGCACCGCCAGGCTCGACGTCGGCTCGGGCTCGAACCAGAAGCGCTCCCACTTCGTGGTCATCGCCGTCCCCGAGCGCTGGTCGGCAGCACCAGCAGCGTGTAGATCACACGCTGCTTGCTCGGGCCGACGCTCGGCGAGGCTCCCGGCGGAGCGAGGACCGCATACCGCTCCAAGAGCGTCACCCGGGTGACGGTGGCGCCGGGGCGAGCCTCCTGGGAGGCCGCCCAAAGCGCGGCCGGTTTCCAGAGCGCCGCAGCGTTGGCGGGGTCGATCAGGTTCTCCTCCCACTTGCGCCACCGGTAGTCGCGGTAGCCGCCGATCAGCGCCCCATCGTGCGGAAAGCGCCAGCGCGCCGTCGCGCCGTCGTCGAACTTGACCAGGGCCGAGACATCGATCACGACGCTGCGCGGGTCGGGGGCGAACAGTGCCCAGTTCTGGTCGAGCCCGGTCGCATTGAGGTAGGGCTGTGCAGGGCGCATGAGCTTGGTCCGCAGGTCGGAGCCCGGCAGGTTGATCGCCACAATGGCCACGATCGTCACGACGATCAAGGTGCTTAGCACGCCGCGGCCGAGCGCGGACTCCTCGATGCGCCGCTGCAGTCCGATCCGCGCCGACTCACCTTCCACGGGACTGCCCCCGCCCCCATTGCTGCCTGCGCCCCCGTGGCTGGCCCCGCGATTCCTGTGGCCCGCATGGCCCCGGCGGGGAAGTCGGCGCTGGTCGGGCGGCGAACCCACGGCCGCGCTCGTACAGACACTTCCTCCCCGTGCCGGTCATCGCGCCAACCACCGTAGCGTTCACCCAGCCCGGTTGCGCTGCTGACCAACGTTTCGTGTCAGGTGATACGATGATCTTGGCTAGTCCGTCCGTCGCATGAAACGAGGAGGAAATTGTGAGGGGAAGATGTCTATCTTTGGCGATCGCAACCCAGATCGGGCTCGCCGGTTTGATGGTGATCGCAGTTCCAGGACTCTCGTCCGCAATCGACCTGAACGCGCCTGGCCGGCAGGCCGCGCCGCAGCAAGCCGCGCCACAAACGGCGTCGGCGCCCCACGCGGCGCCAGACTCCTTCTACCAGCCGCCCCTGCACGGCACCAACCCGCACGGGCAGGGGACAGCCGCCACGGTCAGCGTGGGGCCCACCGGCACCCGGCCGCTGGCGGCCAACCCCACGACTGGGAACTTCAGCGGGGGAGCCAACGACGAGCAGGTGGTTCTCGGCCGTGCTCGCGGAGAGCAGCGCCCTGACGGCACCTACCACGGCCACATCACCGTTCTCGGCCTACTGGGACAGGACATCGTCAGCGTCGACAGCACACCCGGCCAGTCCGTCCAGGGTCCGCTCAACGGGATTCAGACGGTAGTGCTCGACAACCTCTGCAAGTCAACGGGTGGCTTGGTGTGCCTCAGCGCGGTCACGGCCGACTCCGCCACCACAGCGACCGGCTCGACGAACCACTTCCAGGTCGCCAACGCCTCGATCGGCGTATCGAGCGTCGCGGCCACCGCGGTCAAGCTCGGTGCTGTCAGCTCCGACGGCAACATCTCCGTCGTCGGCAACTGCCAGACCTCGCACGGGGCTTCCCAGGTCGCGAACCTCGGCCTCTCCGCGCTGGCCGCCGTGCAGCTCATTACGTCCTCGTCGGATACCAAGACCTGCAACGACGGCACATCGGTAGCTCCGACCGCGAAGTCCCAGGTCATCGGGCTCAACGGGCTGGGCGTAGGCCTACCCGCTACCGGGTGCGGTCTGGGCACGCCGAATACGGATACCGGCATCGCGATTCTGCTGCCGATCGTCTGCAACGCGGACGACACCAACAACGGCCAGACCACGATCCCGTACAACGTGCGCGAGGCGCTGGTGCTGTTCATCGCCAAGACCGGGGGCTTGCTCGCGACCAATCCGAACACGGCCGTCGCACAGGTGAGCGCAGGTGCGTCGGAGTCGGCCGCCACGGCGCCGCCGATGATGACGACGGGCATGCCCACGACAGGCAAGCCGACGACCGGCGTGCCCACGACCGGCAAGCCCACGACAGGCATGCCGACGACCGGCGTGCCGACCACCGGCAAGCCCACGACCGGCAAGCCGACCACCGGGACAACGGGCACCACGGGAAGCACCGGCACCACCGGTACGACCGACGAGCCTGAGACGACCGGTACGACCGGGACGACGGGCACCACCGGCGACGAGGGTGAGACAACCGGGACGACGGGCACGACCGGCGAGGCCGGCGCGCGGACCGCTGCGGCGAGCCTCCCGTTCACCGGTTATGACGCTGCCGGAGCCGCACTGCTCGGTCTGGTTCTACTCGGAACAGGACTCGGCGGGCGCCACCTGCTGGCAAGGCGCGCGCGCCGCGTCAACTGACCGACATCGCACGTTGAGCTCTGTCCGCCTCTCAAACCGCGCCCGCTTCCTAGCGGGCGCGGTTGCGGCGATCCTGGTCATCGTCGTCATCGTCGGCTTCACGGCTGGAAACGGAAGCGGAAATGGAAGCCACCGTCCCACAGCGCACCGCCCGCTGCGGATAGTCGTGGCGACGCTGGCGAAGTCGTTTGCGAGCCCGGCGCTCGGCGTCAGGGGCCAGGCTCCGCAGGACTGGACAGCGATTCGCGGCCAAGGCTTCGTCCTGCTCCGCAACAGGGATGGGACAGCGACGATCTCGATTCAGTCGCCGGGCAAGTCGACTTCGGCGAGCAACCTCGTCGCATCTACGCTCGCGTCGATACACACGACATACGCAAAGGTAACCGTCGAGCACGGGCTGAGAAACGCTACCCTCGGAGGATTGCCCGCGAAGAGCCGAACCGTCTACGCCACCAACACCCACAAGGTTCGAATCCGGATCCTGGTCGCGGGCGCGCGCGGCAAGCGATTCAACTACCTCATGGAGGTTTTCACCGCCCTGCGCGCACCCGTGCGCGATGTGGTCGCGACCCAGCAGATCGTGCTTGCGCTGCATCTGGGCGGGTGAGACTGCTCAACCCGCCAAGCCGCCCCCGAGCGTGCCGCCTCAACCCGCCAGGCCGCCCCCCGACCGCGCCGCCCGCCCAGGCCCCAACCGCCGGCGCCTTCTCAACCCGCGACCACCGCCTCCCGCTCGGCCTGCTGAGCCGCCTCGGCCAGTGCCCGCTTGTAGTCGCGCGGCATCACCTTGACGAACCGCTCGCGAGCGCCCCGCTCCCAAGAGGCCAGCACATTGCGTCCCACCAGCGAGCCGGTGCGCTGGGCATGCTCTGAGATCAGCGCCCTGACCTCGAGCGCGTCATCATCAGTCAGCTCTTCGAGGTCAACCAGCTCGAGATTGCAGCGGGTCTCGAAGCGGCGGTCGACGTCGCTGACGTATGCCACGCCGCCGCTCATTCCGGCCGCGAAGTTGCGTCCGGTCGGTCCGAGTATCACCACGCGCCCGCCGGTCATGTACTCGCAGCCGTGGTCACCGACGCCCTCCACCACCGCGCGCACGCCGGAGTTGCGAACCGCGAATCGCTCGCCCGCGAGGCCGCGAAAGAATGCTCGGCCGGCGGTCGCGCCGTAGAGGACGGTGTTGCCGACGATCATGTTCTCCTCGGCGCGGAACAGGGCGGACTCCGGCGGACACACCGACACAATCCCTCCTGACATACCCTTACCGGTGTAGTCGTTGGTCTCACCGCGCAGCGAGAAGGTGACCCCCGGCGCCAGCCACGCGGCGAAGCTCTGCCCGGCCGAGCCCGAGAATGAGACCTCGATAGTGCCCTCGGGGAGCCCGTGGACGCCGTGGCGCCGTGCGATTTCCCCGGACAAGATGCCGCCGACCGTGCGGTTGACATTACGCACCGGGATCGGGCCGAGCCGCACCGGCTCGCGCCGGTCGATCGCCGGGGCGCACTCGCGCACGAGCTCCCAGTCGAGGGCATCGTCCAGCACCGGCACCGGCGGGCGGGTTCTGCGCCTGGGGGCCCCGGACGGCAGCTCCGGCATCGAGAGGACCATCGTCAAGTCCACTCCGCGCGCCTTCCAATGCTCGATTGCGCCGTCGGTCTCCAGCAGGTCGGCGCGACCGATCAGGTCCTCGAAGCGGGCGACCCTGAGCGAGGCCATGATCTCCCGGACCTCCTGCGCGACGAGCATCAAGTAGTTGACCACATGCTCCGGCGTACCCTGAAAGCGCTTGCGCAGCTCAGGGTTCTGCGTCGCGATCCCAACCGGGCACGTGTTCAGGTGACAGACGCGCATCATGATGCAACCCGTCGCGATCAGCGGTGCGGTCGAGAAGCCGAATCCGTCCGCGCCGAGCAGCGCAGCGATCACCACATCGCGCCCCGTCTTCATCTGACCATCGACTTCGACCGTGATGCGCGAGCGCAGATCGTTGAGGAGCAGTGTCTGCTGTGTCTCGGCGAGACCGATCTCCCAGGGGACGCCGGCCGACTGAATCGAAGACTGCGGCGAGGCGCCGGTGCCGCCGTCGTGGCCCGAGATCGTGACGTGGTCCGCGTTGGCCTTCGCGACGCCGGCGGCGACCGTGCCGACGCCTACCTCGGAGACGAGCTTGACCGACACCGAGGCTTCCGGGTTCGCGCAGCGCAGATCGTAAATGAGTTGCTTGAGATCCTCGATCGAGTAGATGTCGTGGTGCGGAGGGGGTGAAATGAGCCCGACGCCCGCAGTCGAGCTGCGGATCTTCGCGATGTAATCGTCGACCTTGTGGCCGGGCAACTGGCCTCCCTCCCCCGGCTTGGCTCCTTGGGCCATCTTGATCTGGAGCTGATCGGCGTTGACCAGGTAGTGGATCGTGACGCCGAAGCGGCCCGAGGCCACCTGCTTGATCGCCGAGCGCCGGGAGTCGCCGTTGCAGTCGGGCACGTAGCGCGACGGGTCCTCTCCCCCCTCCCCGGTGTTGGATCTGGCACCGATCCGGTTCATTGCGATCGCGAGCGTCTCGTGCGCCTCTCGAGACAGCGCGCCGAGCGACATCGCACCCGTCGTAAACCGCTTCACGATCTCCGTCGCGGGCTCGACCTCCTCGAGCGCGATTGGATCGGTGGCGGTGCGCAGCTTCATCAAGCCGCGCAGCGCCGCCTTGCGCGTGGATTCCTCGTTGGCCAGGCGCGCGAACTCCACGTAGGTCTCGCGCGAGTCGCCGTTGACGCCGCGCACGGCGTGCTGGAGCTTGGAGATCGTGTCGGGGTTCCAGATGTGCACCTCCCCCCAGCGGCGCCACTGCAGCACGCCGCCGACCGGCAGCAGGTCACGGTCGGTGCGCGGATAGGCGCGGAAGTGCCGCTCCATCGCCTCGGTCGAGAGCACATCGAGCCCGATTCCGCCGATCCGCGAGGCGGTGCCGGTGAAGTGCTGGTCGATCAGCACGGGCGCCAGCCCCACTGCCTCGAAGATCTGCGCGCCGCAATAGGACTGAATCGTCGAGATCCCCATCTTCGAGATCGTCTTCATCAGGCCCTTTCCGATCGCCTTGACGATTCGCTTCTCCGCCTCCTCCTGCGCGCGCATGCCGCGCGCGAGGCATCCGCTCGCGCTGGCGGCCCGCTCGGCATCCTGCCTCGCCTGTTCGGGCCGCCCGCGAGTCATCCGGCTGCCTGAATGCGCGGCGCGCGCGTCATCCGGCTGGTCCTCGGGCAGCAGGGAGCGCTCGGCGAGCTCGTCCAGGGACTCGAACATCAGATAGGGGTTGATCGCCGCGGCACCGTAACCGATCAGCGTCGCCATGTGATGGATGTCCCGAGGCTCGCCGGATTCGATCACGAGGCCGGTCCGCAGACGTGTCCCGCGACGCACGAGGTAATGATGCACCGCTGCCACAGCGAGCAGCGAGGGCATCGCGACCCGCTCCGGTCCCAGGTTCCGGTCCGAGAGGATCAGGATGTTGGCGCCGTTGTTGACATACCGCCCCGCCTCCTCGCAGAGGTCCTGGAGCCGGTGCTCCATCCCGTCTGGTCCCTGCTCGATCGGCCAGGTGATGTCGAGCGTGGCGGCGTCGAAGATCTCGTGCGATACCTGGCGGAGCTTCTCGAGCTGGTGGTTGCGGAGGATCGGCTGATCCATCACGAGTTGGTGGGCCTGGTCTGGTGACTCGGCGAGCAGGTTGACCTCAGCGCCGACACCGGTTTGGAGGCTCATCACGACGTTCTCGCGGATCGGATCGATCGGCGGGTTGGTGACCTGCGCGAACAGTTGCTTGAAGTATGCGAAGAGCGGCGGCTGGCGTGAGGAGAGCACCGCCAGGGCGGCGTCGTTGCCCATGCTCGCGACTGGCTCCTCGCCCTTGGCGGCCATCGGGGCGATGACCATCCGCAGGTCCTCCTGCGAATACCCGAACGCGAGCTGCTTGGAGCGCAGCGGCTCGATCCGCGGCGTGCGTGGCTCGCACTCGGGGAGGTCGTCGATGTGGACGACAGAGCGCTCGTACCACTCGCCGTAGGGCTTGCGCCGGGCCACCCTGCGCTTGACCTCCTCGTCCTCGACGACCCGGCCCTCTTCGAGGTCCACCAGGAACACCTTTCCGGGCGCGAGGCGTCCCTTGCGCTGGATGTGCTCGGGGGCGACGGTCATCACCCCGGCCTCCGATGCGAGCACCACGTAGCCATCGGTGTCTTGGACCCAGCGGCCCGGTCGCAACCCGTTGCGGTCGAGCACCGCTCCGGCGATGGTACCGTCGGTGAACACGACAGCAGCCGGTCCGTCCCACGGCTCCATCAGGCAGGAGTGAAAGTCATAGAAGCCCTTGACGTCCGGATCGATGTCTGTGCGCGTCCGGTAGGCCTCGGGCACCATCATCATCATCGCGTGGGGGATCGAGCGCCCGCTCAGGACGAGCAGCTCGAGCACATTGTCCAAGATCGCAGAGTCGGAGCCCCCTCCCCGCACCACCGGGATCACCTTCTTGATGTCCTCTCCGAACAGCTCGCTCGCGAGCTGTGACTCTCGCGCGCGCATCCAGTTGACGTTGCCCCGCAGCGTGTTGACCTCGCCGTTGTGGGCGATCATCCGGTAGGGATGCGCGAGCTCCCAGCTCGGGAAGGTGTTGGTGGAGAAGCGCGAATGCACGAGCGCAAGGCGGGACGCCAGGCGAGGGTCGCGCAGATCGGCGAAGTACCGGGAGAGCTGGGGAGCTGTAAGCATTCCCTTGTAGACGATCGTCTTGCTCGAGAAGCTGGGCAGCGCCAGATCGGGACCCGCGGCGCGGGCGATCACGCGGCGAATCACGTAGAGCTTGCGCTCGAATGCCTCCTGGCTCTCGATCCCGGCAGACGCCTCGATCAGCACCTGGCGGATGACAGGCGCCGAGATGCGGGCCGTCTCGCCGATCTGGCGCTCGTCGACCGGGACGTCGCGCCAGCGGATCGTCCGCTGGCCCTCGACCTGGATCGTCTCCTCGACTAGCTGCTCGAGCGCTGCGCGGCGCTCGGGGTCGGCCGGCAGGAAGCAGACGCCTACCCCATAGCGGCCGGGGACCGGCAACTCGACGCCAGCCACCGCCCTGATGAACCCGTCGGGAATCTGGAGCAGGATCCCCGCGCCGTCGCCCGTGTTGGGGTCAGCCCCCTCGGCGCCACGATGCTCGAGGTTCTCGAGTGCGCCGAGCGCCTTCTCGACCACCGTGTGGTTCGCCTCGCCCCACAGCTTCGCGACCAGCGCGATGCCACACGCGTCGTGCTCGTTGGCAGGGTGGTAGAGGCCGGAGGCCCCTGGTGGAGCAGTGCGATACATGGAAGGTGGAGGTGACCTGGAAGGAAACGGGTAGGCGGGCCCCGATGGACCACGACGTCACGGCGGACCACGAGGGCCGCAGCGGAGAAGCCGTCGAATCTTACCACTGCTGTTAGCCCCGCGTTAGGCCCGTTGGCCAAGGGTTAGCACTTTGCCTTGGCCTGTGATCGAGGACTCTGCCCCCGCGCCACGACCAGCGGCCTGGGTGCCGCTGATCGCTAGGGCTTTGCTTTGGCGCGAGGCCTACTCTCCGCACCGTCGCTGCTAGCCCCATCGCCGCCGCCCGCGCGCTTGCGGGGCTTCCTCGCCGCCGCCCGCTTTCCACTAGCCGCCGGCTTCCCCTGCGCATCCGCCTTGTCACCGGCCGGCTTCTCAGGCGCCGCTCCCCGCACTGCCGCGAGGCTTGCCTCCAGCGCTGCCATCAGGTCCGGCGCTGGCGGAGGTTCCTCGGCCTGGGGCTGGACGGCGATTTCCTCTCCGGAGGCCTTACGCTCGATCAGCTCCAGCACGCGCTCGCGGTACTGGTCCTGGTGGCTGGATGGGTCGAAGTCGCCGGAGAGCGAATCGATGAGCTGGCGCGCCATCGTCAGCTCGCGTTCGCTCGCCTGCGCCTCCCCGACGCCGTCGAGCTCGTCGATCCGGTCCGGTGCGAGAACCTCGTCGCCGAACAGCATCGTGCTCAGCGTCAGCACGCCGGCCGTCGGGCGCAGCGCGCAGAGCTGCTGCTTTGAGCGCAGCACCACGCGCCCGATCCCAACCTTGCCAGACGCTCGCATCGCGTCGAGCAGCAGGTTATAGGCCTTAGTGCCACCGGTGCTCGGCGCTAGGTAGTAGGAGTGGTCGTAGTAGATCGGATCGATCCCGGCCTCCTCCACGAACTCCTCGATGTCGATCGTCTTGGTCGCCTTGGGGTCGAGCGCGTCGAGCTCCTCGGGAGAAACCAGGACGTAGCGATCGGGCGCGAGCTCGTAGCCCTTGACGATGTCCTCGTAGGGCACCTCCTCACCGGTCGATGGATCGACGCGCTTCTGGCGGATGCGGACGCCGGTCTTGGCCGAGAGCTGGTGAAAGCGGATCGCCTTGGGCGATGTCGCGCTATAGAGCTTGACCGGCACGTTGACGAGCCCGAAGCTGATTGCGCCTGTCCAGATTGCGCGCGCCATCGGTGGGTTGTATACCCGGAGCCTAAAGGAATCAAGCGATGATCGCGCCCTTGCCGCAGAAGCTTGTTTCACCCCGGCTCAGGACATCGCGGCGCGGCGACGGGCCAGCACCTCGAGCGCATCGTCGACCGCTGCAGAGCGCATACCCTGTCGGCGCAGCAGAGCGCGGAGAGCGTCGGGGCCCATGGACTCGTAGAGCAGGTCGAGCCTGCGCCAGATCGACTCCGCCGAGTCCGCATCCTCACCGGGAGCGTCCAGAACCCGAGCTAGCTGGGGCAGAACGCGATCGAGGCGTTGAAGCTCGTCGCTCACGTCCGCGCCGGCTCAGCGGTTCACGAACGACATGTCCGCGTAGCGCTGACCGGCGGCCGCACCAACCGGGGCGAGCTCGTCGATGCGCCCCAGATCCTCGCCGCTGAGCACTATTTCAGTGGCTTCCACGTTCTCCTCCAGATAGGAGCGCCGCTTGGTGCCGGGGATCGGCACGACGTCCTGGCCCTGGTGCCCGACCCACGCGAGCGCGAGCTGCCCCGAGCTACAACCCTTCTCCCGCGCGATCTCCTGCACCCGGTCAACGAGCCCCAGGTTGCGCTGGAAGTTCTCGCCCTGGAAACGGGGATTGTGGCGGCGAAAGTCGCCTTCGTCCAGATCCTTAAGGCTCTGGATCCTGCCGGTCAAGAACCCGCGGCCGAGAGGACTGTATGCGATCAGTCCGATTCCGAGCTCGCGGATCACCGGCAATACTTCGTCCTCGACGTCCCGGCTCCAGAGCGAGTACTCGGTCTGGAGCGCCGAGATCGGATGGACCGCGTGAGCACGGCGGATCGTCTCGGCCGAGGCTTCGGAGAGCCCCAGGAACCTGACCTTGCCCTCGCCCGCCAGCTCGGCCATCGCGCCCACCGTCTCCTCGATCGGAACCTCCTGGTCGACTCGATGCTGGTAGTAGAGGTCGATGTGATCCACCGCGAGCCGGCGCAGCGAAGCCTCGCAGGCCGAGCGCACATAGTCAGGGCGGCCGTTGAAGCCGCGCTGAGATGGATCTTCGGGATCGCGCACGATCCCAAACTTGGTCGCCAGCACGACGTCCTCGCGGCGGTCGGCGATTGCCCTCCCGACGAGCTGCTCGTTGGTGTGCGGACCGTACATGTCGGCGGTGTCGAGCAGCGTCACTCCGAGCTCGAGCGCGCGGTGAATGGTGGCGATCGCCTCGCCCTCGTCGGCGCTGCCGTAGAACTCCGACATCCCCATGCAGCCGAGACCCTGCGCCGAGACGGACAAGCCCTGGCTGCCGAGCGTACGCTGATCCACGAGCAAATTGTACCCGTCCGGGGCAGCGCCCAATCGCACTCGGCGAGCGTCTCACCGGATACCCAAAGCGGGGCAATCAGCGAAATTCTCACAGGATGCCCGGCAAACGGCAAACGCTTCTCACAAGATGCCCGGCGAAGACGTTTCGTCTTGAAGTGACACCTTCACCGGCGCTTCCGCCCTTCCAGGCCCTACTCGACGCCCACGGCCCCGACGTACATCGCTTCCTGGTCGCGCTCGTCGGCCGAGTCGATGCCGATGATTGCCATCAGGAGACCTGGCTCGCGGCGCTGCGCGCCTACCCGGGCTTATCCGAGACCTCGAACCTCCGCGGCTGGATCTTGACGATCGCCCATCACAAGGCCCTCGACCACTTCCGCTCGGCGCGCCGCCGTGCCGTGCCAGTGGCCGATGTGCCCGAGCCGCAGACCTCAGCCGTAGAGCACTCCGGAGTTGCTTCGGGGCGCCCCGATGAGGATCTCTGGGCTCAGGTCCGCGAGCTGGCGCCAAAACAGCGAACCGCGCTGGCCCTGCGCTACGTGGCGGATGCCGCCTACGCCGAGATCTCCTCGGTGATGGGCACCAGCGAAGCGGCCGCCCGCCGGAGCGTCCACGAAGGACTCAAGCGACTGCGAACGGAGTACACGCCATGAACGAAAGCAACATCGATTCTCTCGAGCGTGCACTGCGCAGCGCAGCGCGCAGTGCCCCCGGCCACACGCCACCGGACCTGATCGGCGCTGCCGCTGCCGCGGGCCTGCTCGACGTCGCTTACGCGACGCTCGACTCGCCGCTCGGAACGCTGCTGCTCGCCGCTACCCCCCGTGGGCTCGTGCGAATCGCATACCTGGATCGGGGTGGCGCAGGCGATGCGGCCATGGCAGAGAGCGCGGTCCTCGCGGAGAGCGCGGCTCTGCGGGAGCTGGCCGCGAAGGTCTCCCCGCGAATGCTCGCGGCGCCCGCAAAGCTCGACGAGCCCCGCCGCGAGCTGGAGCAGTACTTCGCCGGGCGTCGGCGACGATTCGAGGTCACACTCGATTGGCGGCTGACCCGTGGGTTCAGCCGCCAGGTACTGGAGGCGGCGGTGCGCATCCCCTACGGATCGGTCTCCACTTACAAGCTCCTCGCAACCGAGGCGGGCAGCCCGCGGGGGTCGCGTGCGGCCGGCAATGCCCTGGGCTCCAATCCGCTGCCGATCGTCGTGCCTTGCCACAGGGTCCTGCACACGGGCGGCGGCCTCGGCGGATACACCGGTGGACTGGAGCGCAAGCGGATGCTGCTGGCCGTGGAAAGCGGAGGCGAACCGTCGCGCTAAGCACCTGCTCGCGATCTCACTCGACTCGAGGTGATGAGGAACCGGAGCTTGATACATCCACCGGAGGAGTCTCCGCCGTCAACGGGCTCGCTCGTCCCCGTCCTCCTCGCTCAGCACAGCCGATCGGGCGCTTCGCGCCTGGTCATCTGAAGCGGCCAGGAGCACAGGCCCGCTTCGGCCGGGCAGCCGCCGCAGAGTGCGCGATGCGGCGCGCCCGAGACCTCGAACTCCCACGCCAGCACTCCCCGCGCCAGCCGCGCTAGCTCGCGTTCCAGACGCTTCATGTCGGCGCGGGTGAAGGTCGCGGCAAGGGGCTCGTGCGGACGCTCCAGGAAGACGTGCACCACCTCGACCTGCTCGGCCCCGCCGTGCAGTGCAGCCAGCGCGTACACGAGGCGCTGAGTGCCGTAGGCACCCTGCAGGAGCCGCGCTAGCTCGACGCCCTCGGTCGGACCAGCGGGCCCCGCCGCGCTGACAGCGCCGGCCAAACCCACGGCCCCGGGCGCGCTGACAGCCCCGGCCGGACCGACGGCGCCCGCAGCGTCTGCCTTCTCGACCCGGTCACTCTTGTAGTCGACTACGAGCATCTTCGCCCGCGCCTCACGCGCTAGGACGTCGAGCGCTCCGGTCACGAGCACGCCACCCCCGATCAGGAAGCCGAAGTGCTCCTCCCGGCGGACGTCGGTCGCGCGGGCGAGCCTCGCGCAGAGCTCGCTGGACGCGAAGCCGGCGACCAGGTCCGACAGCTCCTCCACGTCCTGTCGGGCGCGCTCGGAGTCCAGCCCGGCACGCTGTGCCGAGGCGGCGAGCATCGCGGCTGTGGGGCGCAGCGGGCGGCGGAAATTGAGGCGCTCCAGCAGGTCGTGGACGAGGACTCCGCGGTGCGCACCTGACAGGCCGGCGGTACCCGCTGGGGGTCTCGTGGGCGGCGCGCCCGCCGGCGCAAGGGGTCCCGTGGTCGGCGCGCTCGTCCGCCCACCCCGCTCCCCTAACGACGGGAGCCCGAGCACGCGCTCAGCGTAGAAGCGATAGCCGCAGCGCTCATACTCGCCGAGCGAGGAGTAGCTCAGGCGGGTGACGGCCGGCGCTGGGGTGGCGCCCGGAAGCGGCGCGGGCTCGGCGCCCCGAAGCGGCGCTGGGGTGGCGCCCGGAAGCGGCGCTGGCTCAGACACGGGGAGCAACTCTGGCGGCTGCACTTTGGCCTCGCGGGGAGGTCTACCTGTGAGCCCTTCCACAGGGGGAGCAGGCAGAACCGGATCGACCGGGTCCTCAGGGCGGACGAACGTGAGCCTGATCGGACCCGCATCGCAAGCCCCACCATCGCCGGCACCCGCGCCCGCATCCGAAGCCTCGCCATCGCCGGCAACCCCACCCCCGCCGTCACCCGGACCCGCGCGCGAACACGCACCGCGAGCGCGCTGCGCGATGTCCGGGACCAACCCGGGCGCGATCCACGCGATCGGGCCGCCCATCACGCGCTCGGACCACGGGTCGAGCTTCGCCGCACCACTCAGGATCAGGCGCTCGCGCGCCCGGGTCATCGCCACGTAGAAGAGCCTGCGCTCCTCGCGCTCCTCGCGCGCACGCTGCTCCTCGCCGAGCGCGTCGTAGTCAAGGGCAGACTCGCGCCTTCCGGTCCCGGGTGCCGCCAGGCGCAGCCCGAAGCGCCCGTCGCGCCCTACGCGCAGCAGGTCCGATCGCCAGCGTGGCCCGCGGCCCAAGTCGGCGACGCAGACGATCTCGAACTCGAGCCCCTTGGCGCGATGGATGGTCATCAGCCGTACGGCATCGAGCGCCTCGCCCTCGACCGGCGCCTCGCCCTCTCGCGTGCCCTGCGCCGAGTCCTCGGACCCCGCCCGGCCGGCCGACCCGCCCAGCCCGGCCGACCCCGCCCGGACGTCCACGAGCTTCAGAAAGCCGTGCAGGTCCGCTCCCGCGGCGGCTTCGTGCTCTCGCCCGAGGCGCATCAACTTACGGACGTTCGCCAGCCGGCGCGCGCCGCCGGGCATCGCGAGCATCGCCAGGTCGTATCCGCTGCGCTCCAGCGCGCGCTCGATCAGTTCCTCGACCGGCTCCCGCGAGGCGAGGCCGCGCTCGGCGGCGAACCACTGCGCGAACGCCGCCAGTCGCTCGCGCTCCCACGCGCAGAGCTCGTCCAGGCGTCCCTCCGGCGCGCACAGCAACGACCACGGATCGACGCGGGCCGCGCGAGCGCCGGCGCCGAGCACCACCAGCGCGTCGAGCGGGACGCCGAGCAGCGGCGAGGCGAGCACCGTGTAGAGCGCTTCCTCCTCGCGCGGGTTGGCGAGGGCCCGCAGGTAAGCGATCAGGTCCACGACCTGCGGGTGTGACCAGTACCCGCGCCCACCGATCACGTAGGTCGGAGCTCCCTGCTCCTCCAATGCCCGCTCGTAGGCCCGCAGATCGGTGCTGGCCCGAGTCAAGACGACCACGTCGCCCGCCTCGGCGCCGCCGTCGATCAGCTCCTTCACGCGCTTGGCGAGAGCGCGCGCCTCGGCCACGCGCCACGGCGAGGCGAGTCCGTCCCCCGCCCAGTCCGCACCCTTGTCGGCGATCAGCAGCTCGACCCGCGCGTCCTGCGCTGGCGGGACGCGGCGCCCCGTCAGGAGCGGCGTGAAGCCCGCCCCGAGCTCGCGCGCGAAGACGCCGTTGACCGCCTCCAGGATCTCGCCCCGTGAGCGGAAGTTGGTCGCGAGCGGGAGCCGCGCGCCAACCTGCTCGAGACGCTTGCCCCGCCGCTCGAACAGCTCGACTTCGGCGTGGCGAAAGCCGTAGATCGACTGCTGTGCGTCCCCGACCGTGAACAGGTTTCCGCGCGCGATCGACTCGATCAGCTCGAGCTGCACCCTGTTGACGTCCTGCAACTCGTCGACCATCACCTGCTCGAAGCGAGCCGCGTAGCGCTCGCGCAGCTCCTCGTGGGTGCGCAGCAGCTCACGCGCGATCAGCTCCAGATCCTCGAAGTCAAGCCTCGAGCACTCGCGCTTGCATCGTGCGTAGCGCATGCCAAAGCCCCGCAGCAGCCCGTCGAGCAAGTCACGCGCCGCTGCCGCCCAACGGTGCTCGCAAACGCCGCGAAAGCGCGCCAGCGCCGCGCTGTAAGCGAGGCATGCGGGGGTGCGCAGCGCGGCGCCGTTGCCACCGGGCATGCGGAGCGCAGTGAGCTCCCCCGGCCAGGGGTTGAGCTCCCCCGACCAGGGATCAGAATCTTCCCCCGCCAAAACCGCCAGGCACCGCTGCAGGCGCTCGGTCGCCTCCGACACCCTGCTTGAGAAGGGTGGTGGTAGCCCTGCGAGCTCCTCCTCCGCCTTCGCGGCCGCATCGCCCAGCTCCAGCCGCGCCGACTTGGAGTCGGGCGCGGCTGGCAGGAGCGGCAGTCCCGGGACAGTGCTTCCGCGCGAGCGCAGCTCTGCGTACGTGGCAAGGACGGCGGCGCGCAGGGCTCCCGGCCCGTATGCGGCGACCAGGTCCACGCCGCCCGGAACGTTCTGTGCCATCTCCTCTAGCGCATCGTCAAACGCGCCGTCCGCAAGCCGCTGGGCCTCAGGCTGATCGAGCACGACAAAGGCCGGATCGAGCCCTGCCGCCAGCGCATGCGCACGCAGCACCCGCGCACAGAAGCCGTGGATGGTGGAGATGAAGGCCCCTTCGGTGGCGCGGGCTTGCTCATCGGACCCAAGCGCCAGCAGCCGGACGCGGATCCGATCGCGCAACTCGGCGGCGGCCTTCTCGGTGAAGGTGATCGTCAGGATGGCCGAGACCTCGACGCCGTCCTCGCGCACGGCGCGGACGAAGCGCTCCACGAGGACCGCCGTCTTCCCACTGCCGGCGCCCGCGTCCAGCAGCAGATCGCTCCCCCTGCGCTCGATCGCAGCCGTCTGCTCGTCGGTGAACTCGACCACCCGGCCCACATCCACCTCCAAGCCCGGGCCCGCCTCCACGCCCACGCCCATGCCCACGTCTTCCCCGTCCGCCCTCGCGTCTATGTCCGTGTCAACGTCCACGCCTATGCGGCCCTACAGATCCCCGGATGCCTGCACCCGTTGCGCGAGCACCGCTCCGGACACGGCGTCAGCTCGCCGGCGCGCAGCCGCGCGGCGAGCGCGAGCGCGCGGGCCTCGGCGTCACGCAGTACGTCGTCGAGCTCGACCCGCTCGCGGGCGTCGTTGGGTACGACGCACGTTCCCACCGGTGCACCCTTCAGGAACACACCCCGGGCGCGCAGATCAGAGCCCCCCAGCGGCTGGTAGAGCCCCGCGACGGGCGTCAGCCCCATCAGCTCGCGTATGGCGAGCATGTACAGGGCAACCTGCAGCCGGCGATCCGGAGCCCAGCGCGCACCTTGCTGCTCAGGGCGCGAACGGCCACTCTTGTAGTCACGGACAATCGCGCCGCCGCCGCGCCCCGGGTCGATCGTCCCTGCCGGATCGACGCCCGCTCCCGGGTCGGCGTCTAAGCGATCGACCACACCTCGCAAGAAAACTCGCTCACGTCCCTCACCGAGCGCAAGGGCGGGCAGCGACCCCGGCTCGTCCTCGAACCCGAACCGCAGCTCGAGCCCCTGGGGCTCCCATCCACACCCGCTCGCGGCCTCGTGCTTCAGGTAGCGGCGCAGATCCGCCTCGACGCTGCGCAGCGCGGCGGCGCTCAGCGCGGCGCTGGCCCCGGGCCCCAGGGCGGGAGGCAGGGCTCCCAGGATCTCCTCCAGGATGCGGTCGGCATCGGGCAGCGACTGTGGCGTCACCGCGCCGCCCAGCCGGTGCAGCACCTGCTCGAGCGCCGAGTGCATAGCCTGGCCGCGCGCGATCGGATCGGGCTCGGGCTCGAGGCACGAGGGTTGCAGCTCCCGCTCCACGAGCCACTTGACAGGACAGTCACCGTAGGTCTCGAGCGCACCGGCGGAGAGAACACTTACATGGCGGACGTGGCGAAGTGCGACCGCGCCCAGCGATCGGTCCTCAGTCGGCACGCCGGGGGCCGGAGCCCCCGCAAGCGCCTGCGCGCCGGCAAGCGCCTGTGCCTCCGCTAGCGCCTGTGCGCGGGCGAGCTCGCGCGCCGTGGGAGCGCTCTCAGGCGCCCAGGTAACGTCAGCGAGCAGCCGGCGGCGGCGGCGCTCGGTCCAGCCCTCGCTCAGGAGCCCGGCGACATCGGCGATGAACGGCGAGGGCAGCTCGAGATTGCCCTCCTCGTCTGAGCTGCGGTAGCTGAGCACCACCCGCTCGGTTGCCCTGGAGATGCACGCGTAGAACAGGTGGCGCTCGCGCGCCAGCGAATCCTCATGCGGGCGCAGGCGAAGCCCGGAGGCCAAGGCGATCTCCCAGCGGCGCTCATCGGAGAGAAACGGATCGGGTGACCCCGGCATCGGAAAGTGTCCCTCCTGAAGACCGCACACGAGCACTGCTCGGAAGCGCCTGGCCCGGATCGCGAGCGGCCCGGCCAGTAGCACCGCGCCCGGACGGAGGGGGGCCCCGGCTGGTACCCGCAGGGACTCCAGCAGCTCGATCAGCTCGGGGCCGGTAACGCGCTTTCCGACCTCTCCCACCTTGCCCACCTCTCCCGCCCAGCCCATCTCTCCTAATTCCTGAAGCTCTCCCATCGCGCGCAGCAGGGTGGCCAGGGCCTGCGCATCGAGCGCCTCCGCGGGCTCCAAAACGAGTGCCGCGCTCCGTGCGTGCTGGGATCCGAGCGCCGGCGCGGCGCCCTGGTACGGCGCCGCAAAGAGCCGGCGCGCCTGACGGCCAAGCTCGGCCACGGGGTCTCGGGTCTCGCGTAGCTCCTCGATCTCGGCGAGCCTCCAGCCCAGACGGGCGCGCGCCTCGCCGGCGCTGTGCAGTCCCTCCCGCCGGACGCTTGCTTGCAGCTCGTCGGCGATCTCCAGGCGGCGCAGCACCCCCGGTGTGCGCAGGTAGGCCAGGACGTCCTCCGCACGGGCGTGCTCATCTCCAAGCAGCGCGCAGCGCGCCAGCGCCAGCACGCCGCGGCCGAGCGCCGTGTGCACGAAGGGCAGCTCCAGATCGCTCGCCACGGCGATCCCGCACCGGCGTAGGACGCGCTCCAGCAGCGGTGCGGCGCGCGAGAGCGATCGGTGGACGATCGCCACCTCCTCGGCTCGGGCGCCTGCGCGCAGCAGCGCCAGCACCTCCGCCGCCACGAGCTCGGCCTCGGCACGCTCGCCGCCGGCCTCCAGCAACGCCACTGCGGGGCCCGGGTCCACGCGAGCCGGCGCCGCGGCGGGGCCCGGGTCCGCGCGAGGCGCCACGGTAGAGCTCGAATCCATCCGAGCCGGCGCCGGCTCAAACAGCCTCCGTTCCAGGTGGTGCAACGCCGCGCGAGCGCTGGGCTCGTAGTGCTCGTCGGAGGCGGGCAGCTCGATCACGCGCTCTGCGAGGACCCGCAGCTCCTCGACCGCCTCCGCGCGGGCTGCCAGTGCCGCCCGTCCGGCCTCGTAGGTGAGCGACACGGTCAGCTGCGCCTTGCAATGGTGTGACAGGGTCTCGATTCCGTCGCGCTGCAGCGCATCCAGATCGTCGAAGCCGTAGAAGAAGACGGGCGTATCGCCCCACCGCCCGGGCTGGGCGCGGAGCGCGTCGAGTGCGCGCCATGCGTAGAGCTCGCCATCGACCCAGCCGATCCGGTCCAATTCCGACACGTACGCGAGGTACAACGAGGCGAGCTCCCGTGCGTAGGGTCCGCGCCGCTCGTCAGCCTCCGCCCATGCTCGCAGCGCCACGCCAAAGCGCTGGGGAGATACCAGCGAGCGCTGGAGCTCCACCACGAGCTTCCCCACCGCGGGTGAGAACCCTGGCGCGGCGCAAGAGCTGCCCATCGACGCCATCCCCGCATGTCGCGCCCGGCGAACGACGCCGCGCAGCACCCACTCTCGCTGCAGCGCCGTGAGCCGCCGTCCCGAGTACCCCGCACGCCGCGCCAGAAGCGCCGCCAAGCCGGCGAACGTCAGCACCGAGTGCAAGACCACCCCGCGCGAGGCGAGCTCCCGCGAGTAGTGCTCGGCGTCGAGCGCGGTCGGGACCACCAGCAGCGCCCCACGGGGCGCTGCTGTGGCGTAGGCGCCGAGAACCTCCCCGGCCTTCGCGCTGTTGGCCGGTCCCAAAACGAGCGTGAGCGGCATCGAGCGACATGGTGGCGGGTGGTGGGGACGGCACTGCCTTGCTCGAGTCCGGCGCCCGAGCCGGCCGATCGCCTGCAACCTCCCGTGGGCTCGGAGGGCCCGGTACCCGCGAGGCGCGCGCTATCGGCCTACGTCAGCGACGCAGTCCGCAGACACCTTCGCCGCGAGGCGTCGTGTTGACCAGCAATCCCGTAGAAGCTGGTAGTACTAGCGGTGCTATCGTGCTGTCGATGGCCAAGATCAGCGTCAGCCTCGAGGATGAGCGTTTACGAATGCGTGCGTGAGGCGGCGGGACCAACCGGCGTCTCGGGTTGGCTTTCCGCAGCGGCACGCGCCAAGCTGCGGGCCGAGGCGCTGCTCGGGGTTTCGTGCGAGATCGCGCAGGAGACCGGCGGGCCGTACAGCGATGGCGAGCTTTCTGAGGCGCGTGGGTGGCTGCGCTGATCCTCGACACCGGGGCATTGATCGCCATCGACCGTGGTGATCGCGGGGTCGGAGCGTTGCTGCACGAGGCGGCGCGCGCCGGGATCGACGCGGTGAGCTCGTGCGTTTGCGTCGCCGAGGCGTGGCGCGATCCCGCGCGTCAGGCGCGTCTATCGCGCGCGCTCGCCGGGATTCTCGAATGTCCGCTCGATACACGGTCCTCGCGCCAATGCGGAGCGCTGCTGGCCCGGTCACGAACAAGCGACGTCGCCGACGCCGCGCTCCGCTGACGAGGATCGTTACGCCGCGGCCGACTGCTGCGCCACTTCGGCAGCCCCGTCGTCCCGGGCCTCGGGCAGACCACCGCTGTCCGTGGGGCCACCGCCATCCTTGGCGAGGGCGGCGCCCTCCTTGGCCCAAGGCTCGTCGAGCTCGACGCGCCACTTGCCCTCCGGGGACTGCTGCAGGGCGAGGCGGGCACGGAAGCTCCTTCCGGACTTGCCCTTGAAGCCGGTCGCCGGCTGCTCGGTGCGGCCGGTCTTGATCAGCTCCCGTGCGATCACGACGGGGAGCTGCTTGCCTGCCTTGGCCTTCCAGATCACGAACCCGCAGCCAGGGTCCTCGCGCGACCAGCACGAGTAGCCCTTGCGATTCTCGATGATGTCGCGCCCGCAGACAGGGCACGGGCCGAGGTTCGCGCGCGGGATGCGCACGTCCTTGAGCGTACGGTCGAGCTCGCCAATCGTCGACTCGGCGAACTTGACGATGTCACCCATGAACGCCTCGCGTGAGTCCGTGCCGAGCTCGATCTTGGCGAGCCGGTGCTCCCAGTCGCCCGTCAGCCCGGGCGAGGTGAGCGCGTGCTCCCCGAGCAGGCGGATCACGTTTAGCCCCTTCTCGGTGACCACCAGCGCGCGGGCGTCGCGCTCGATGTAGCCCACCTGCAAGAGGCGCTCGATGATCGACGCGCGCGTCGCGGGCGTGCCGATCCCGGAATCCTTCATCGCCTCACGCAGCTCCTCCTCCTCGACGAGCTTGCCCGCGGTCTCCATCGCGGCCAGGAGCGAGCCTTCGCTGTAGCGCCGCGGCGGCTTGGTCTCCTTCTCCTCGGAGCCGATCTCGCGCACCTGCACCGCTTCGCCCTGCTCGAGCTTGGGGAGCTGCTGCTCGCGCTCTGCGTCCTCGTCAGAGCGGCTGGCGGGGTCGGGATCGGGATCGGCGCTCTCGCCATAGACACCGCGCCAGCCTGGCACCAGCATCACCTTGCCGCGCGTTCTGAAGACGTGGCTGGCCACGGTCGTCTCGATGCGGGTGTTCTCGAACACGGCCTCGGGATGGAAGATGGCCAAGAACCTCCTGACCACGAGGTCGTAGATCCGGCGGTCGTCGTCTTTGAGCTTCTCCACCGGATGTCGCTCGGCGAGCGTCGGGATGATCGCGTGGTGATCGGTGACCTTGGCGTTGTTGACGACCCGTCCCAGTGGCAACACGTCCAACCCGAGCACGTACTGAGCGGCCCGGGCGTACTCGCTCTGGGAGCCGACGAGCTTGGCGATCGGCCTTATTTCGCTAACCATGTCGCTCGTCACGTAGCGCGAGTTGGTCCTGGGGTAAGTGAGCGCCTTGTGCTCCTCGTAGCAGCGCTGTGCAGCCGCCAGAGTTCGCCGGGCGGAGAACCCGTAGCGGCTGTTGGCGTCGCGCTGGAGCGAGGTCAAGTCGTAGAGCAGGGGCGGGCGCTCCTTGCGCGTGGTCTTCTCGAGCTTGGTGATTTCGCCGCCCTGCCCTTCGCATGCTGCGACGACGGCTGCCGCGTCCACAGCGCTCTTGCACCTCGGATTGGAGCCGGCGTGGTAACGGCCCTCGTAGGCGCGTGCAGGGGCCTTGACCGTGTCGAGCACCGCGTCCACCACCCAGTAGGCCTCGGGCACGAAAGCCCGGATCTCCTCCTCGCGGCGGGCCAGGATCGCGAGTGTCGGTGTCTGCACGCGCCCGAGCGAGACCGCTCCGTCGAAGGAGGAACGCAAGCGAATCGTGGCCGCGCGGGTGGCGTTCATGCCCACGATCCAATCTGCCTCGGAGCGTGACCGGGCCGCCGCCTCCAGCGAGGCGAGCTCGGCACCCGGGCGCAAGCCGCCAAAGGCGGTCTCGATTGCCTGCCTGGTCATCGACTGCAGCCACAACCGCTTGACCTGCTTGTGCGAGCCGGACTTCTCGTACAGGTAGGCGAAGATCAGCTCGCCCTCGCGCCCGGCGTCGCAGGCATTCACCACTGTGTCTACGTCCTCGCGCCCGAGCTGGCGCTTGACCACGTTCATCTGCTTGCGCGAGCGCTCGTCACGCACCACGAGCTTGAAGCGATCGGGCACGATCGGCAGATCGTCCATCCGCCACTTCTTGAAGCGCTCGTCGTACTCGTCGGGGTCAGCGAGCCCCACGAGGTGGCCGACCGCCCAGGTCACGACGTGCTCAGGCCCCTCTAGATAACCCTCCGACTTCGTGAACGCGCCGGGCAGGACGCGCACCAAGTCGCGCCCGACGGACGGCTTCTCGGCGATGACGAGCGTCTTGGGCATGGGGCCGAGGAGCGTAGCGCCCGGAGCAAGCGGGGCCCCGGAGCCCTCGTCTCATGCCGCGCATGCCGCGCGCGCGCTCGCGCGCGGCATCATTCAGCACACTGCCCCGTGCCCACCGCTCCGCCACCCGCCTGCGCGGCCGCCAGGCGAGAGCGGACGCGCGCGTTGGGCACCGCGAACCCGCCCGCGTTGGGGCCGCTGGAGCCCTCGATCTCCGCGAACACGGTTGCCAGCACGCTGCCCGCGGCGTCCACCATCGGCCCGCCTGAATTGCCGGGGCGAACGCGCCCCCGCAGTGGCGTGATGCTCCGCTGCACCGGGCCCTTGCCATAGGCGTCGGTGGTGCTGATCGACTGCGTCTGGCCGATCCGCCCGGGCTCGGCGTCGAAGGGGCCGTCGAGCGGGTAGCCGAGGATCGCTGCGGCGGTACCGGACCGCGGATCGGCCGCCAGCGCCAGCGCCGGCAGGGACAAGCCGGAAACGCGCAAGATCGCGATGTCGTTGTGGGGGTCGAACTCGACTGGCCGCGCGGAGAGGGTCGGCGAATTCCCACCCACCTGCACCGTCGTATCGCTTTCCCCGGCTACCACGTGGGCGTTGGTGACCACCAAGCCAGGACCCGCGACCCAACCGCTGCCCTCGATCCCCAGTCCGCACGCGGTGCCGAGCACCCTCACGACGCTGGCCCGCGCGGTGAGAACGCCGCTCGTCGCGAGGATTGGACGCGTCGGTGCGGGCACGTCCGCTCCCGGGCCACTGACCGGCGGCAACGGATCGAAGCGCGCGAGCGCGTGCAGGATCGCGCCCGAGGGCGGCAACGCCTGGTTGAGCCCGCGGAGGATCGCCGACCGCTGGAAGTCGGCCCGCAATCCGCGTGAGCCCGTCGACTCCAGCGCAACCGAACCGACGATCCAGGCGAGCCCGAGGCCTACGCACCCGGTCAGGAGCGCCCCGAGCAGGCCGTCGAGCGCGCGCAGCCCTCGCACGCGGAGCACTCCGCGTGCGCGCAAACCGAGCCCCTCGAATCCGTTAGCCAGCGCCACGCCGGCCAGCAGGGCCCCGAGCAGACCGAACAGCGGCGCGTAGCTGGAGTGTGAGCCGTGGGGGAGCACCAGCGGCGCCAGGCGAGTGCCCAGGAACGCCCCGACCCCGAAGCCCACCAGCGACAGTCCGCCCACGAGAAAGCCCTGCAGGTATCCGTATAGCGCCAGCAGAGCTGTGAAGGCGACGATCAGCCAATCAATTGCAGTCAAGCGATGGAGCGTAGTGATGCGTCGATCCGCCAATCCGCCGATCCGCCAATCCGCCGATCCGCCGATTATCTTCTACCGTTGATGGGTGAGGTGGCAAGAGGCGCTCTGATTCCGGTGGTGCGGCGGTCACGCTCGGCGCGGCTGACCGTCAGGCGCCGGCGCCTGTTGACACGGGCCGCGCCCCTGGGTGGCGCTGCCGCGCTCGCGTTCTCAGCCGGCGTGGTCTCGGCGACAGGGCCAGGACGGGCCGAGCACCGCCTCGTGACGCGATATGTGAGCGCCTGGGCCCACGGCGACTACGCGTCGATGTACCGCCTGCTCGACGCGGGCTCGCGGCGCAGGATCTCCGAACGGGACCTGGTGGCCGCATACCGGGGGGCCGCGAGCACCGCGACTCTCGACGCGGTTGTGCCCGGTCGTGTCCGCAATCGCACCGGCAACTTCATCGCGGTGCGAATCCGTGTCAGAACGAGTCTGTTCGGCACGCTGCCCGAAGTGCTCCAGGTGCCGCTCTCCGGGAGCGGCTCCGACGCGAGCATCCACTTCTCCGGCGCGCTCCTGTTCCCCGGACTGAGGCCCGGAGAGCGCCTGCGGCGCCGCGTGTCCATGCTCCCGCGCGGGGCGCTCCTCGCAAGCGACGGGACGCCGCTCGCGCAGGGCTCCGCCCGCGCCTCGCCGATCCCCGATGTCGCCAGCCAGGTCGTGGGCAAGCTCGGCGCGATTCCCCCCGCGCAGGCCGCGGCCTACGCCGCCGAGGGCTTTCCGCGGGCCGCGAAGGTCGGCGCCGACGGCTTGGAGCGCACCTTCCAGCAGCGGCTCGCCGGCAAGCCGGGGGGGACGCTCCTGGCCGGCAAGCGCGTGCTCGCGCGGGCCTCGCCGTCCGCGGGCCTGCCGGTCACCACCACGATCGATCCCACGATCGAGCGCGCCGCGATCAAGGCGATGGGCCAGCAGTACTCGGGCATCGTCGCGATGGACCCACGGACGGGCGCGCTGCTGGCGCTCGCGGGGATCGCGTACTCAGCGCCGCAGCCACCGGGCTCAACGATGAAGATCATCACCTCGACCGGCGCCCTGCAGGCGGGGATCGCCACACTCGGCGAGACGTTCCCGATCATGACCGGCGCGACGATCGACGGCTACACGCTCCAGAACGCGAGCGGCGAGGCATGCGGGGGCACGCTTCTGAACGCGTTTGCGGTCTCGTGCAACTCGGTCTTCGCGCCGCTTGGGGCCAAGCTCGGCGCGCGGCGCCTGGTCAACGTCGCCAAGCGCTTCGGCTTCGACGAGCCGCCGTCGATCCCGGGCGCTGCCGAGAGCGTAATCCCCTCGGCGAGCACGATCGGCGACGCTCTGTCCGTCGGCTCCTCGGCGATCGGCCAGGGCAAGGTGCTGAGCACGCCGCTCGAGATGACAGACGCCGCGGCGACGATCGCGATGGGCGGCCGGCGGCCGATACCCACGCTCCTGGCCCGCCAGCCGCCGCGCTTTTATCCCGTGACCAGCGCGCGGATTGCGGGCCTCGTGCAAAAGATGATGGTCGCGGTAGTCCAGTTCGGTACGGGAACGCCGGCCCAGATCCCCGGCGTGCAGGTCGCCGGCAAGACCGGCACCGCGGAGCTGCGCAGCACGACAGCATCGAGCTCGCCGCAGAACACCGATTCCTGGTTTGTCGGCTACGCGCCGGTGGGGGTGCCCCGGGTCGTGGTCGGCGCCCTCTTCCCAGCGCAGGGCGCGGGCGCCGCGACCGCAGCCCCGGCCGTGCGCGAGGTGCTGGTCGCCGCGCTCCACGCCCACTGAGCGTGCGCTTCGCTTCGGCCGCTGCCTACACTCGCGGGCATGACGAGGGCGCCGAAGATACCCTGGCTCGACGAACCGCAGGCAAGGGACATCGGATCCAAGAAGACTCCGTCGTTTTCGGCAGGCTGCTCTGGCTGAGCTGAGCGGTGGCGGGGAGCGGCGAGCGGTGGAGGCGACCGCTGGGCGGCAGAGCAGATCGGCGGAGTCGAGCGTTGAGCGGCACTCGCGGCCGCTGGAGGCGATGGATGAAGATCGCCGCAGCACGCACCGCGCGAGGGAGGCATACTGGGTCAGCCACTTCGGGGACTCCTCGCTGGAGTCCCGGCGCCTGTGCGCCGAGGTACTCGGCACGTTCATGCTCGTGCTCGCGGGCGCTGGCGCGGGCGTCGTCGGAGCCGTAAGCCACGGTCAGATCGGCCGCGTTGCGGCGGTGAGCGCCCCCGGGCTGACGGTGCTGGCGGTAATCCTCTCGATGGGAGCTGTCTCGGGAGCGCACCTCAACCCAGCGGTGAGCATCGCGTTCGCTGCGCGTGGCGACTTTCCGTGGCGCAGGGTGCCCGGTTACGTAGTCGCTCAGCTTTTGGGTGCGACGCTGGCGGTCCTCTTCTTATTGGCCGTCTTCGGCCGCGTCGGAGAGCTTGGAGCCACGGCGCCGGGAGCGGGCGTCGGCGCAGTCCAGGCGGTGCTCGTCGAGCTGGTGCTCACCGCCGGCCTCGTGACAACGATTCTCGGGACCGCTTCGCGCGCCCAGAACCTCGGTCCGATCTCCGCGTTTGGTGTCGCCGGCTACATCATCCTCGCCGGCCTGTGGGCGAGCCCGATCTCCGGCGCGTCGATGAATCCGGCGCGGTCCTTTGCCCCCGAGCTGGTCCTCGGCAACTTCTCGGAGCTTTGGATCTACCTCACTGGACCACTCGCCGGCACGCTTGTGGCAGTTGGGCTCGGATACGTCCTGCGCGGAGCACCAGGCCACGACCCACACGCGAGCGAGGCCGCCCAAGGCTCCTCGGAGGCCGAGCCTCTCAACTAGGCGGGGCCCCGGCGCGAAACCTCACGGCTAGACGGCCGCTTCGGTTCCCTCGCCGAGCTCGCGCAGGACGGGCTCGGAGGTGTGCGTGGCCAACGCGTGGCTGACGGCCACCACGAGCGCAGCCGGCCATTCGATCACCTCGAAGGCGGCCATCGCCCCGAGGCCGGCATACCACGCGACGCTGCCACGAGTCACCGCGAGCGCCCGCGCTTGGGCTGCTCCGCGGCAACGTGTCCATCGGGCGCACGCCCGCGCGCCGGCTCGCCGGAGCCCGCCGAGCCCGCATCTCGTCCCCGCGCAGCGGCGGCGGCGGTGGCGGTGGTGAGATGGTCGCCCACTTGCATCGCTGTGGCGAGCGCTTGCACGGTCCCCTTGCGCAGTGCTCCACGCACCCGCGCGGAGCGAAGCGCTGAACCGGCGGCGACTGCGACTCCAAGCGGCGGTGAGATGGCGGCCGTGATCGCCGCTGCTGCAACCTGTATCTCTGTGTCGGGCCTGCGGCGCTTGTCCGTGCTCTGGTTATCAGGCATAGCGTTAGAATGTACAGCGCCGTAGGGGGCGGGGTTGTGCTCTCCGGGGTATTGTCTGTGTGATCTTGAATCTTTGCAATGGAGGAGCGAACCGATAACGATGCCGATTGATGACTTCTTCGAATCCGAGGTGGCTCTCACCGCCGCCGCAACCGCTGCGGTGTTTTCGCCGCGCGTGCGCGAGGTCGCTCGCAGGGGCGCCGTTTACGGCCTTGGCCGGGCAATCGCCGCCGGGCGGGCTGTGACCGACGTTGCGCGCGGGGCGGGACGCGGGATCAGCTCAGCGATGCCGTCCGATCGCCAGGTGCGCAATGCGCCGGCACCGTCACGCAACGCCAGCACAGCACGCACCCGCACGACAGAGGCCCGTTCCTCGTCCCGGCCTGGCCGCGCCGCGGCGCCGGCCAGGCCGCGGGCGAAGTCCGAAGGCGCAACCACCGGAGCTAGACGCGCACCGAGCCGCACGGCGTCCAGCTCTCCGAAGGCGCCCTCACCCTTCTCCTCCTCCTAGGCGAGACGCTTTCAGATGACGAGCGACGAGCAGCGTGCCGAGGAGAAGCTTCGGCAGGCCGAGCGCCTCGTGGCCGAGGCCGCCGCGAAAGCTGCGACTGGGCTCACGCGCTTTCTTGCGCGCACGCGCGAGGAGATCGAGGATGTCTGGGCCGAGGCACAGAGCATCGGCCGGTCGCGTTGATTACGTGCCCGGCATAGACACAGGCGATGCTCCTCGCCTCTGCGGAGCTCGGCGTCTCTGCAGTCTCTGCGGTGCTCGGCGTCTCTGCGGATGAGCGTGGGCAGCGCGCCACTTGTGCTCCGCGCCTGCACGGGGCGCGTACGCATCCATCTCCCGCAGTGGGCCGATCAGCCTCCGGCCTGCGTCGAGGCGGGGCTGCGCAGCGTCCCGGGGGTGCGCCGGGTGCGAGCCGACCGCGTCACCCGCAACGTGCTGGTGCAATACGACGAGCAGCAATTGGACCTCCAGTCGCTGCTGGCGCGCGCCGGCTGCGCAGCGACTGGGGCTGACAGGCCGACGGCCGAGGAGACCGGCGACGCGGACGAGAACCGCGAGTCCAGCGACGCGGGCGAGACCGGCGAGAGCGGCAACGCGGGAGCCCACGAGGCTCGAGCCCGGCCACCGGCGCAGGACGGTGTCCGGCTGGTTTCGGCCAAGGAGGTCGACGAGCTGCTGGGCGGCGAGCGGGTGCTTCACGAACGAGCTGGGGTGCTGGGCCGAGCGCGGATAGCCGTGCGCGGGCTGGACCGGGACGGGGAGCTGGCGCGGCGGCTGGTGGCGAGCCTGCGCAAGCGACCGGGGGTGGGGCGGGTGAGCGCGAGCCGCTTGACCGGCAGGGTGCTGATCGAGTTCGACGACCACCAGATCGACCTCGAGGACCTGATCGCTCACGTTGCGGGCATGGAGCTCCCCGAGCTGCTGGGTGACGATCTTCCCTCGCACCCGCTCGATCCGACGCCGTTGATCCAGAGCGCGGCACGGACGACGGGTGCCGGGCTCGGGCTCGGCCTGCTCGCGATCCGCAAGCTGGCGGGGGCCACTGGACCGCCGAGCAGCTCTTCGGGTCCAGTCGCGGTCGCCGCTGGGATCGCCATCTTCGAGGGCCTGCCACCCCTGCGCCGTGGACTGCGCCAAGCGTTGGGGCGCGATCGCGCGCAGCTCGCGCTCGGAGCGGTGCACGTGGTCAGCTTGACGTTCGCCGGGAGCCCGCTCGGGCTCGCCGTCTCCGGCGCCGGTGCTCTGCGCCTGCTCACCGAGGTACGTGCTCGCCAGACGGCTTGGGAGAGCTACGAGGAGCGTCTCGGAGATGCCACGGAGCCACTTGCGGGCCAAACGGTGCGCCTGCGCGCCGGCGAGCGCTGTCCAATGGCGGGCCTCGTGATCGGGGGCACGGGCACCATGATCGGCCGTGACGGGCTGCCACATCCGCTGAGCCCGGGCGAGCTCGTGACCGGGGGGGCACGCGTGTACGGGGGCCCCTTCTCAATCGAGCTGCAAGCCGACCGGCGCTTCGGGCACGCGGAGCGACCCGTGCCGGCACCGAGCACCCCGATCGATCGCTATTTGCTCGCGCTCAGCCCCGTGGCGCTCGGTTACGCGGCCCTGACCGCAGTCCTGACCCGCTCGCACACCCGTGCGCTCGCCGCGCTGCTGCTGGTCAACGCGCGCCCGGCGCTGATCGGCGCCGAGGCGGCCGATTCAGCCGCTTGCGCCCGCGTCCTTCGCTGCGGTGTGACAGTCGTAGGCACCCGCTACGGTGCCAGCGTGCGGCTGCCCGGCGTGCTGCTGATCGACGGCGCGCGCGTGCTCACCGACCGCCGGCTCGAGGTCGGCAAGGTGGTCGGGTCCGGTGGCGGCCCGGATCAGGCACAGACTCTGTCGATCGCCTCGGGCGTTGCCGCCGCGAGTGGCTCCCCGTGGGGGCCGGCATTCCCGCTGGCCGGGCGGGCGCCCGCGGATGAGGGAACCTTCGACGGTGAGGACGCCGTGGCGCGAGTGGGCAACTCACGGTTGCGGCTCGGTCCCGCTTCGATGCAAGCCATTCCCGATGTTGCGCGCCTGCGCGCAGAGGGCTATCACGTCCTCGTGCTGAGCGAGGAGGAAAATGGGTCGCCGGGGCGGACGCTCGGGATAGTTGCGCTGCGTCCACGCCTCGCACCCGGGGCCCTGCGCCTGCTCGACGCCTGCCAGGAGCGGGGGATCGCCGTTGAGGTCCTGACCGGGCACGAAAGCGCGACAGCGCGGCTGATCGGCGCGCTTTCGGCTGGCGGCGATGGCGAACGCGCGCCGCTGAGCGTGGGCGAGGTCGACGCGGTGGAGCGCGTGCGCGAGCATCAACGCGCCGGGAAGCTCGTCGCCGTGCTTTCCGACAGCCCGCACGCAGCCCGCGCCTTCGCCGGCGCCGACACGGCGATCGCGCTGAGCAGCGGAATGAGCGGAGGCTTCGCCGCACGTGCCGATCTGCTGGCGCCGGATCTGGACGCGGTCAGCGCGATCATCGGTGCCGGCGCTCGCCGCCGGGCGGCGGTAGACGATGCGATCGCCCTCTCGGCGCTCTCAAACTTAGCGGGCGCGGTCCTGGGACTGAGTGCGGAGGTCGGCCTCCGGCGCGGCTCCGAGCCCACCTACGTGGCGGCGCTTGCCGCAATCGCACTCGCGAGCGCTCGCCTGGCCGGCGGCGGAACCTCGAGTACCGTCGCGCGGCGCTTTGCCGATCCTGATCCTGAGCGGTGGGGCGCTCCGCCATTGCCCGACCTGTTTGCCCAGCTCGGCAGCGCTCCGGGCGGCCTGAGCAGCGCGGAGGCCGCACGCCGCGCGGTGTCTGCACCGCCGCGGCGGACCGAGAATCCACTCCTCGCGGCCATCGGTGACCAGTTTCACTCGCCGCTGAACGGAGCTCTGGTCGCGGGCGCCGGCATCTCGCTGATGTTCGGCGCCATCGCCGACGTAGGCCTGATCGCGGCCGTGATCCTCGCCAACACGGCGATCGGCGTCTGGCAGGAGCATCAGGCGAGTCGCGCGACAGAGCTGCTTGCTCACGAGGCGTCGGGGAGGGTGCGAGCGTTGCGGGGTGGTGAGCAGGTCGACATGCGTGCGCGTGAGGTCGTCGTCGGCGATGTGATCGTGCTCGGCTCCGGAGATCGTGTGCCGGCGGATGCACGGCTGATCGACTCGGAGTCCCTGGAGGTGGACGAGGCATCGTTGACGGGTGAGTCGCTGCCGGTCTCCAAGCACGCCGGCGACCCGATCGACGCCGGACGGGTGATCCTGGAGGGGAGTGACGTCGTTGTGGGAACCGCTACCGCGCTCGTGTTCGCGGTCGGCGAGCAAACGCGCATGGGTGCCACCGAAGCCGCTCTGGCAATGGTGGCGCCGGTACGTCCTGGCGGAGTCCTGGACCGGCGGCTGAACCGTCTGGTGCGCCAGAGCGTTCCCGTAATCCTCGGTGGCGCGGGTCTGATCATCATCTCGGGCTTGGTGTGGAGGCGCCCGATGGCCGCTCAGCTCTCGGTGGCGGCGAGCATCGCGACGGCTGCTGTGCCGGAGGGACTGCCGCTGCTGGCCGGCGTGGCACAGGCAGCGGTGGCGCGCCGCCTGGCTTCTCGCAACGCCCTGGTCCGGCGCCTGTCGGCAGTCGAGGCACTCGGCCGCGTCGACATCGCGTGCACCGACAAGACAGGCACGCTGACGGCTGGCAAGCTAGAGCTGACCGCCGTCGAGACGTTTGCCGCTGACGGCGCTCACGCGGCGGGCGCGTCTGAGCGCCGCGAGGTGCTGCTGGCCGCGGCGCTGGCCAGCCCCCACCCCGGCGCACGCGACGCCGGTGCGCATCCAACCGACCTCGCAGTCATCGCCGGCGCCCAGGACGCCGGCCTCGCGGATGAGATCAGAGTGCAGCGTACGTTCGAGGTCCCGTTCCAGCCCTCGCGCTCCTTTCACGCGACGGTCGTGGACGGTCGCATACTGGTCAAGGGAGCCGCCGAAGCGCTCGTACAGCGCTGCGCGACAGTGCGCAAGGACGGTCGGTCGGTGACGCTCGGAGAACGCGAGCGGCTAGAGCTCCTAGAGCGCGCCGAGGATCTCGCGCGGCGGGGACTGCGGGTGCTGATGGTGGCGCAGGGGCCGGACGAGGACGCCGGGGCCGAGGGCGGCCCCGGCCAGGGTTGCGCGACTCGAGACGCCGCGCTCGCAGCGGCCGCGGATGACCCGCGCGGGCTGGTCGCACTCGGGCTGGTTGGGATCTCCGACCCGTTGCGCGAGCACGTGCCGGCGGCGGTGGCCCGCTGTCAGCAGGCCGGGGTGCGCGTGATGATGCTGACAGGGGATCACCCCGCGACGGCCGGGGCGATTGGCGCTCAGGCCGGGCTCGATGTGTCAGCGGCAAGCCTGCTGACCGGAAGCGAGATCGCAGCGCTCGACGACGACGAGCTCGATCATCGTCTGGAGGAAGCTTCGGTCGTGGCGCGCATCACGCCGCTGGACAAGGTGCGGATCGTGGAGCGCCTGCAGAGCGCGGGACACACTGTCGCGATGACCGGAGACGGCGTCAACGACGCACCCGCCCTGCGACTTGCCGACGTAGGCGTGGCGATGGGACTGCACGGCACCGAAGTCGCTCGCCAAGCGAGTGACGTGGTGCTCGCCGACGATGACTTCGCCACGCTCGTCGAGACGCTGGTGGAAGGGCGCAGCTTCTGGCGCAACCTGCGACGGTCGCTTGGCTTGCTGCTCGGCGGGAACCTCGGAGAGCTCGGGATGATCGTCGGGGCGAGCGTGCTCGGCCTCGCCACGCCACTGAGCACGCGCCAGATCCTGGCCGTCAACCTGATCACCGACACGTTGCCGGCGCTCGCCGTCGCCGCTCAGCAACCCGAGCACCGCGATCTCGCGGCACTGCGCCGTGAGGGCGGCCCGGGCCAGGACAGGGCGCTACTGGAAGACCTGCTGCGCCGCGGTGGCGCGACGGCCGTCCCGGCTCTGGTTGCCTATGCGCTGGCGACGCGGTTGGGGAGCCCCGCCCAGGCCCGCTCGGTCGCCTTCGGGGGGATCGTAGCCACCCAGCTCGGCCAGACCCTCAGCCTGGGGCGCTCCGAAGGGAGCCTGACGCGGCCGGTGCTCGGTGCGATCGCCGCGTCGGGCGGTTTCGCGCTCGCCGCGATGATGACGCCCCCGCTCAGCACCTTCCTCGGCTTGGCGGGACCGGCGATCCCGGGCACGATGCTGATAGCCGCGGCGACCTTGGTGTCGATCGCCCTGGCGACGCCGCGTGAAGCCACGGGGCGTCATAAAGACGCGACGTCGCGTGAAGCCGCGGGGCTCCATGTTCTACCTGCAATTCACGACTTCTTTACGGCGTCGTGACAACATCTCCACTTCTCGAGCCCTGCCCCGGCCTATTGTCGCGGACATGCTCGAGTTCCTACTCGCATTGGGCGCTGTTGCTCTGGCGAGCAGATGGCTTGCCATGGCGGCCGCGGCGCTGGGGATTCCCTCGGTCGCCGTGGCGTGCCTCGGTGCCCTGCTCTGAGGAGAAGCCACCGTCCCGGTGGCCCGTCCACGGACAGCCACCGTCCAAGAGCGAGGCGTGAAGGAACCATTTTCGCCTCGCGTGCTGCGCCGGAGCCCGGGGCGCTTGCGCGTCCACGCGCCGTCGCTAGCGAGCGAGGGTGACGCTGGACTCAGCCGGATCGGTGCCTACGCAGGCGTGCTCGGTGTGCGGTGCAACGAACGCACGGCGAACGTTCTGATCGAGTTCGACTGCGCCCTCATCGACGAGCCGAGCCTGCTCGCCCTGATCGCGAGCGGGCCAGGACAGGCTCGCGCCGGCAGTGCTCGGCAATCGCCAGCGCCGCCTGCACCCGAGTGCAGCCAGGAGGCTCGCTGGCTGCGGGCGAGGCGCACGGAGACCATCGCCGCCAAGCCCGCCGATTGCGTCGCTGCGCTACTGGAGTTCGAGCACTACCCCGATTGGCAGGCCCACGTCACTTCGGTCACGGTGCTCGAGCGCGATCAGCGTGGCCGTGGCAGCCGGGTGCAGACCTGCGCCAAGGTCGGAGAGCGTGAGATCCAGTTCAGCGCCAGCTATCGATTCCCGAGCCCGAACCGCATCGTCTTCGAGCAACTCGACGGAGAGCTCGAGGCGCTGCGGGGTACTTGGGCGTTTCGAAGCATGGGCAAAGGACGCACGCGCGCCACCTACGAGCTGGAGGTCAAGCCGGGATGGCGACTGCGCCTCATGCTTCGGGGAGCTCTGTACGACCAGATCCGAGACGCGATTCTCGACCATGTCATGGGCGAGTTGCGCGAACGCATGAGCCAGCCGCAGCCGTGAGAGGGCCGGCGAGCCGCTTGGAAACCACACAGGGGCCCCCATGCCCAGTCCGCCACACGCGCAGAGCCGTTGGGCTCACGTGAGCGCCACGGTATAGCGCCTTTCGCTCGCGAAGGGACGCCACTGGCTGACCGATCTTCCCCGCTGGACCTGGCCCCTGGTCGCCGTCATCCTCCTCGGGGCAGTCCTCCGCCTCGTGTGGGTCGGAGACATGGAGTACAAGGTCGACGCGACCTACCTCTTTGACCGCTCCCAATCCGTTGGTCATGGCGCATCCTGGGCGACAAATACCCAGATCCCCATGCCCGGGTTGCGCGGGCCGGCGCCGGAAATCCTGGCCGACCCACGGGTTGCGCGGGCCGGCGCCGGAATCCTGGCCGACCCATCCACGCCAATCACGGCGCACCCCGCGGCGACTACGGCGTGAGCTACGACGCACAGTCCCCCCGTCACTAGGTCGTCGGAGAGCTGCCCGCTCCCCGCCCGGCGGTCCCGGTCAAAGACCGAGCGTAACGCTCGCCGTATTCGCCGGGCCGCCGGCGTGGATCTCGAAAATCAACGGGCGGTTCGCGTAAGCCGCGGCGTTGATCTTGAACAGCAGTTCGCCACCTTGCGTGGGGCCGAAGCTAGCCGTGCTGTTGGGAACCGGCTCGGTCCCCGATGGCGGGATCGTCTGTGCGGTCCAAGCGTACGGATTGAGCTGAGCATTGATCGGCACCGGGAGGTACCGGTTGCCCTGTGTGTCGACGATGTCGAACGAGTCGCTGGTCGTCTGGTTCGCACCCGTCTGGTTCTTTGCCCACAGGAATACCCCCAACCACTCCTCGTCAGGCTTCAGCGGCGGGGCGGTGAGACCCTTCAGGTACTCCATGTCCTCGACGGAGTAGGGACTCAGCTCCCGCGAGAGCTCGACTTGGTAGGTGATTGGGCCGGCATCCACGTAGAGGCCAGACGCACCCGCCCCGTCGGCGTCGGCGAAGTGATGGACGTTGCTTCCGCAGGCGCTGGCACCGAGCGCGAGCGGCAGGCTACAAGCGAAAATCGCAAGCCGGCGACAAATCAAGCGGTGGCGGGAGGTCAAGCGGTGACGGGAGGTCAAGCGGTGGCCTGAATTCATTGCGCGCGGAAGTCTAGGGCAGTCCGCGGCAGTGCGAGCCTGCTGATTTTTGCTCCATCTTGGACCCTTATCCAGCACGCTGCCCACGATGCGGCTCCCGCGGCCCCCGGGTTGCGTGCTCGTGCCGGGCGCGAGCGCCGCTCAGCCTCCGGCGACCGAGGCGCGAGTGCCCCGGCCCCGATCCTGCTCGAGAATCGTACGCAGCCGGCGCATCGCCTTCGCAGCCTGGCGCCGGCTCCAGACGCGCCCGCCGAGGACAAGGAGCAGCTTGTCGGAGAGCATCACGGGCTCGGTTTGCAACGTGTACTGGACGGCGGTGGCGCCATTGGGTCCGGCTGACAACGCATAGGTGCCGAGCATCTCGATCCGGTTGAACTTCCCCCCCTGACCTCGTTGCACGATCCGCGACGGCGCCTGCAGCTCGGAGAAGGTCATGTCAGCCCAGGAAAACCGGCTCAGTGGCGCTTTGATGCGAAAGCGGGCCCCCGCTCCGGTGCCGTAGGGGTTCTCACGCGTGAGATGCCAATCGACCAGGTAATGATCGGTAAACTCGGCGTGGTTGGCGATGTCGGCCAGGTACTCGAACACCTGCTCGGGTGGCTTCTCAATCGTAGTCGAGACGGTGATGCGACCCACAGCGCGGAGTCTACGGCCCGCTCCCACGGCCGGACATCCCACGGTCGGACACCCCACGGTCGGACACCCCCAGGGCCGGAGCGCTGCTAAGGCCGGAGCGCTGCTAGGGCCGGACCGCTCCTAGGGCCGGGCCGCTCCTGCGGGACGAGGCTGACGACGCTGATCGGTGATCCGCATCGTATGCCCGAATTCAGGCCCGTGCACGATTCTCGAGTGCAGCGGCGCGCCGCGCGCCAGCGCGCGGCAAAGCTCACAGAGGATCTCCCCCCCGTCATCATCCGCGTGATCCGCGTGATCGCCGTATACGTACACCCGCTCTCCGGCCAGCGGCGTCCGATGGCAGCGTCCGCAGCGCTCGCAACCGGCCGAGAGCCGATCGACTCCGCGGCGCAGCAGGGCGAGCTCCAGCTCTGGCATGTCACGGACGAACGTGTGCATTGCCCCTGCGCTTTCGCCGTCGACGCGTTCGATCCTTCCTTCCCCCCTGGGCGCACGTAGGGCGCGTTGACGTAGAGGCTATGATTCCTGGATTGGGATACTGGCCATGCAGACGGGCCAGTCCTGCGGTTCGTCACAAGGAGATGCATCCGTGAAAGCTTGGGTGTCGGGGAGTGTTGCGGGGACCGGAACTTTTCGGTGCACTGAGTGCGACCACGCGATTTCGCTCGACGCGGCGGACGAGCTTCCCCCCTGCCCGAACTGCGGGGGCAAGGAATTCGTGAGGGCGTCCCTGTTTACGACCGCCATGACAAGCATCGTCGAGCTCACCGCCCCGCCCGAGGCCGGCGATCAGAGCTGGCTCGCGGAGTCGCGCGGCGGCCTAGACGAACCCGGCCAGTACCTTGCCTACCGAACCGGCACCGAGGACGTCACGACCTGGACGCTGCGCAGGGAGTGGACTCGGATCGGCCGCAGCCTCGCGGCCGACATCCGCTTCGACGATCCAACGGTTTCGCGCCGCCATGCGCTCATCGTGCGCCAACCCGACGGTCTGCGCGTCCTGGACGACCGCAGCCTGAACGGCGTATTCGTCAACGGAGAGCGCATCGAGTGGAGCATGCTGGCCGATGGCGACGAGATAGTGATCGGGCGTCATCACCTGCACTTCGTCGACGTGCCTGTGATCTCCGGTATGCGCTACATCGGCGCGGTCCAGCCCAGCAGCGGCTGACGCGCAGACACCAAGCCCGCACCCGCCACTCGGACGTTGTCGATCCTCGGCTACAGGCCCGACCTCTTAGGAGCGTCAGTCCACAGGGTGATGACTTCAGGCGCAAGCGCGACTCGGCACCGCTGATCCGGGAGCAGCCGGTGGCCGTCAACCGTCCTGGCCGTCAGCTCCAGTCCGCCGTCCAAGCACACCGTCACCTCCCGCCACGCCCCAAGGTCGAACACCTCCAGGATGACGGCCGGGCAGGTCGCGGCCAAAGCAAAGTGCGCATCGCGGCTTGGTGAAACGCTCCGGGGCAGGGGGACCTCCGCGCCCCCGACCATTTCGGGTAACAGCACCACGTGCTCGGATCGTATGCACCACGAAACCGTGGTTCCCGGCGTGAGTCCAGTCTCGCGGATGGCCAGCTCGGTGTGATCGCTGACCAGCCGGCCCGAGCCGGCGATCACGCCGGTGCGCAGATTGTCGATCGCCAGCAGCCTGGCTACGCGGGGCGAGGCAGGTCGTTCGAAGACGGCGGTCCTGGTGCCGGACTGGAGGGCCCGGCCGTCCGCCAGGATCACCACCTCGTCCGCGAGTAGAGCCGCCTCCTCGGGATCATGGGTCACCAGCACCGTGGCGACCCCGAGCGTTTGTTGCAGACGGCGCAGCACGCGGCGCAGCTCGTCGCGCACTGGTCTGTCGAGCGAAGAAAAGGGCTCATCCAGCAAGACCAAGTCAGGATCCCGAGCCAGCGCCCGGGCCAACGACACGCGCTGGCGCTGGCCACCAGAAAGCTGGCTGGGTAGCCGATCCTTCAGCTCGAGCAGGCCGAGGCGCTCGAGCCAATGGACGGCGAGGGTGAGGTCGGTGCCGACACCGAAGGTGAGCTGGCGCCACACGCTGAGGTGCGGAAACAGGGCAGCGTCCTGGGGCACCCAGCCGATGCGGCGCTCCTCAGGTGTCATCCGGCTCAGATCCCGGCGACCAAGCGCAACGCGGCCAACGCCGGCGCCGCGCAGGCCGGCAAGGCACCGGAGGGCGAAGGACTTGCCCGCACCGGATGGTCCGAGCAGGGCAAGATGAGGCGCATGGGCCGTGTGGGCGAGCTCCAGATCGAAGCTCCCGATCCGAGCGCGGAGATCGAAGTCGAGCACCTGCGGGGTATCGGGGGCATCGCCGGCCGTTCGCGGCCCATCGCCGGCCGTTCGCTGGACGCGACCGATCGTGGCAGCTGGGCGCCGCTCGGGGGATCTGCCGGCAGCGGGCAGATCGGCGTTCAGATGCCGGCGACCGCCCAGGTGCGGCCTGCATCTGGCCCATATCCAGCGTCCCGGCCTCCAGCGAGCCAGCCCCAGCACGACCACGGCGGCCGCGATAGCGCCTGCGGTCGGCGCCAGCGTGCTCGGCAGACCCGTGGAGGTGAACTGCACGTAGGTGAACACTGGCAGCGAGTACGGGTGGTAAGCCAGTATGACCGTGGCCCCGAACTCGCCAAATGCCCGCAGCCAAGACAGCAGCAGGCCTGCCCGGATGCCCGGCGCCGCCAGGGGCAAGCTGACCCGAAAGAAGCGTGACCAGCTTCCGTGCCCGAGTGTGGCCGCGACGTCGAGCAGCCCCGGGTCGACGGTCGCGAAGGCGGAGCGAGCGGCAACTACGAGGAAGGGCGCGGCCACGAAGGTCTGGGCGATGACGATCCCTGCCATCGTGTCGGTGAGGCGGCCCCCGAAAAGCTGCCCGATCGTGCTGTACGGACCAACCAGCTCGACCAGCAGGATCCCACTCATCAGCGGAGGCAGCGCGAGGGGGAGCTGCACCGCCACGCCCACCACCTCCCAGACCCGGCCCCGTGCCTGGGCCAAGAACCAGCCCAGAGGAGTCCCCAGGAGCGCGATGATCGTCGCAGAGATGCTGGCGGTGATCAGCGAGACCCAGAGCGCCGACGCGAGGCCCGCCGTGGGTAGACCTGCCCCGGCGCTCGACGCCAAGCGCACCAGGAGGGCTGCGATAGGGATCAGCAGGTAGAGGACCAGCAGGCCGCTCAGGTACGGCAGCGGCCCCTTCCACGGACCGCCGCGATGTCGTCGTCGCGGCGGATCCGTAGCGGGTGAGCCGTTCACTTGGGTGCTTGTACCACCTGGTCGAGCGCCGGGGGGACGCCGGTGCCGATCGCCTTCGGCGACTCGAGGACGGTGAGCCCGACTTTCTGCAGCAGCGTCGCGCCCTGGGATCCGAGCAGGAACTTCACGAACGACGCAGCGCCAGCCGCATGAGGGGCCCGTTCGAGCACGGTGATCGTGTACTTGGCGCTTTCCTTGATCGAGCCCAGGGAGACAGTCGGGATCTTGGCGGCGCTCGCCTCGACCGTGTAGAAGAACCCGGCGTCGAGCTGACCGGCTCCGAGCCGGCCCACCAGATCCTCCTCGGGGAAGAGATTGGACTTGCCAGTGGCGACCTTGAGCAGCGCCGGCTCGTGGTATGCGGCCGCGGCCTTCTGGAGGGCAGCCACGGCGAGCACTCCCTTGGGGTCGAGCTTCGGATCGGTGAGGCCGAGCTTGAAGCCGGGCTCGCCGATCACGTCGTACCACGGCTTGATCTTGAGCTGGGACGCGAACTTGCTCTTGGGGTTGTAGCCGATTACGAGCGTGGTGCTGGTGAAGGGCGCATACCAGGAAACCCAGTTGCCGTTGGCCGAGCCCTCGAGGGTGGCGTTCACCTTGGGAGACGCACTGATGAAGACATCCCCTTGGCGAACCTTGCCCTTGATGTCACCGGCCAGATCTTTGGAGCCAGCGGGGAAGCCACTGAAGGTGTAGCCCGTGGCCTTGTCGAATGCCGGACCGACGCTGTTGTTCATGAGGTAGACCAGCGACCCCGCAAAGAGCACGTCCACCTTGCCGTGCCCGGCCCCCGCTGTCTTCGAGGCGGCGGTGGTCTTGGTCGAGACGGTGCTGGTCTTGGAATTCGATGAGGAGGACGAGGTGCCGCAGCCGGCGAGCAACGCCGCGGCGAGCACGGCCACCAGCAACGGGGCCCGGAGCAACCTGCGACCGGACCGAGCGGGACATTGGATCGGTTCGCCAGTCGCTGCGACCGCAGCCGCAGCGCTTCTTGGCGGACTTGCTCTCAACACAGAACCTCCTCCTCTTGCACTCCTCCGCAGGACAGAATTCAGGCACCTTACTAGGATGCTGTCCGTGGAGGAGAAGTTCTTGCTGCGTGAGCGCCGGCTGCAATGCGGACTGACTCAGGGCGAGCTCGCGGCTCGAGCCGGAGTGAGCCGGCAGCTCGTCGCGGCCGTGGAGGCCGGGCGCAACACGCCGGCGGTCGACGGCGCGCTGCGCATCGCGGCGGCCCTGGGGACGAGCGCCGAGGAGCTCTTCGGCGCCCGGGCGCCCGGGCCCGTAGCGGCGCTTGGCGGTCGCCTGCGCGACGGTGCATTGCTACGCGTAGGCCGGATCGCCGACCGGCTGGTCGCCGCCGAGCTAGCCGATCACGGCGTCGCGGGAGCGCACTGGGCAACGCCGGACGGCGTGCTGGAGGACGGCAAGCTGCGTCTCTTCGCAGGCACGAGCCCGGCAGGCGTGGTGCTCGCGGGTTGCGATCCGGCGCTCGGCGTCGCCGAGGCGATGCTCGGCGGGCTCGGACCGAGGAGCCTGCTAGCCATCTCCGCGCCCACCGGGACCGCGCTGCGCGCGCTGGCGCGAGGACTCGTGCACGCGGCTGTCGTCCACGGAATCCCCGGCGAGCTTCCAGGAGCGTCGATCCCGGTCACGCGCTGGCACCTCGCGCGCTGGCAGGTTGGGCTCGCGGTGCCGGCGAGGCTCAGGGGGCACTCGTTCGAGGCTACGCTGCACACCAACCTACCCGTCGCGCAGCGCGACCCCGCGGCCGCCAGCCAGCAGGCATTCGAGCGCGCCCGAGTCGCCGCCGGAATCCAACGGCTTGCGCCCGGGCCATCCGCCGCCGGGCACATCGACGCCGCGCGCATCGCGGCCACCCTCGACGGCGCCGCGGTCACCACCGAGGCAGCCGCGCGGGCCTTCGGCCTGCGCTTTCTGGCACTCGAGGACCACGTGGTAGAGATCTGGGTCGCCGAATGCTGGCTGGGACACCCCGGCATCAACGCCCTCGGAGAGCTGTTGCGGACAAGTGCCTTCACCGAGCGGGTCGCCCACTTCGGTGGCTACGACCTGAGCGGCTGCGGCGAGCTCGCCGCCTAGCGGACGCCGGGTCGCGTTCCGGCCCCAAGGCGCGCGACGGAAAAAACCAGGCGCGTAAGCGCCGGCATAAATATCTACACCTCCCGCACCTCGGCGCCCTCGGAGGCGAACGGGACGTGGATTACCCGCGCCCAGCCCTTCGCTTCACAACTGAGCGATTGCACCAAGGCGCTCGTCTGCTCGCGGCGGCACCAGACCAGGACGCTCGGGCCCGCGCCGGAGATCGTCGCGCCGAGGGCTCCCAGCGAGCGCGCTCGTGCCAGCAAGGCCGCCGAGCGGGGGTAGAGGTGCGCGCGCCAGGGCTGGTGCAGACGATCCTCCAGCCCGGCCGCGATCAGGTCCCAGTCGCCATGAACAAGCCCCAGCACGAGCATCGCGGCATGGGCGACGTTGAAGACCGCGTCGGCCATCGGCACGCTCCGCGGCAGGGCTGCTCGCGCCTGCGCGGTCGGCACAACCTGTTCCGGGACGACGAGCACGGCTTCGAGCCCTGCGGGCGGCTCGAACCGGTAGGCGCGCGCACCGTCGCAGACGACGAAGCCCCCCTGCATGGCAGCCGCCACGTTGTCCGGATGACCCTCGAGCTCGACCGCCAGACCATCGACGCCGGCACCGAGCTCGAATAGACGATCCGCCGCGCTCAGGCCGGCGAGGATCGCCGCGGCACTGGAGCCAAAACCGCCTGAGAGCGGGATCTGCGAGGAGATGCGGAACTCGAACCCGTCGGCGGGCGCCAGCCGCTCGAACGCTCGCACCACGAGGTTGGTTCGGTCTGAGGGGACATCCAGGTCGCTGAGAACCCTGAACGTGCCTGTCTGAAGCACCTCGAGCTCGAGGTGGAGCGCCAGCGCCGCTCCCAGGACGTCAAAGCCCGGCCCCAGGTTGGCCGAGGAGGCCGGGACGCGGACCAGAAGACGATCGTGGCGGGCCAGGTCAACCGGGTCGCCGGCGCCGCGACCGGAGGGGGCGGGCGTCAACCGAGCACGGCCCGTTCGATCGCGCTGAGCTCCGGATCGCACGGGACGACCACACCTGCATGCTCGAGCGCGGTCTGCGGGTCCTTCAGGCCGTGGCCCGTTAGCACGCACACGACCCGGCGCGCGTCTCCCACCCCGTGCGCCAGCAGCCCCGCCACGCTCGCCGCCGACGCCGGCTCGCAGAACACCCCCTCGCGGGCAGCCAGGAACCGGTAGGCCTCGATGATCTGCTCGTCGCTGACCGCGCGCACGGCGCCCCCTGAGGAAGTCATCGCGTCCATCGCGCCTTCCCAGCGAGCGGGATTGCCGATCCGGATCGCACTCGCGACCGTCTCGGGATGTGCCACCGGCGCTCCGTGCACGAGCGGGGCCGCCCCCGCGGCCTGAAAGCCGAACATCCGCGGGCGGCTGCCGACCTCCCTGAACCCCCTCCAGTAGGCCGTGATGTTGCCGGCGTTGCCGACCGGGACGCAGAGGGCGTCGAGGTCGCCGTCCAACGCCTCCAGCAGCTCGAAGGCCGCAGTCTTCTGGCCCTCCATCCGCAGCTCGTTGACCGAGTTGACCAGCGCGACGGGATGGCGGTCGGCGAGCTCGCGCACCAGCGTCAGCGCTTCGTCGAAGTTTCCGCGCAGGGCGATCACGCGCGCCCCGTGCATCAGCGCCTGCGCGAGCTTGCCCGTCGCGATCTTCCCATCGGGCACGATCACGGCTCCCCGCAGCCCAGCACGAGCCGCATAGGCGGCCGCCGAGGCCGCGGTGTTCCCGGTCGAAGCGCAGACCACGGCCTCGACGCCCTCGCGCACCGCCGCGGAGACCGCACAGGTCATGCCACGGTCCTTGAACGAACCGGTCGGGTTCGAGCCTTCGAGCTTCAGCCAGACCTCGGTTCCGGCGCGCTCTGAGAGGACCGGCGCCAGCACGAGCGGCGTCCCCCCCTCGCCCAGGCTCACGACCGGATCCTCGAGCGCAAAGGGAAGATGGTCGCGGTAGCGTTCGATCAGGCCGGGCATCGCCCGCAGCATGTCAGAGCGTCGGGTGCGCGGTGACGCAATACGACAAACTCATCCGTCTTTCGAGGGGGCGTGTCATCTCGCGTCACCTATCGTGTCGTCAGCCGGCACACCTTCGCGGCACCCCGAGCGAGTGTCACGTGAGAACAATTCCAAGCGAGGACTGCCCGCCCGCGGGCCGCCTGCTGCCCGCCCGCGGGCCTCCCAAGCCCTATCCGAACCCCTCCTCCAGCACCCTTATCGCTCGCGGCGGAGCGCGCAAGACGTCGAGTCCCGCGATCAACGCCATCGCCGCCTCAAAGCGCGACTCGAGCACCGGATGAACCACCATCACCAGCCGGGCCTGGTCGCCCAAGCCCTTCTGAACGACAGACTTGACCGACACGTCCTGCAGCGCGAGCACCTGCGCAACCTGCGCCAGCACCCCCGGCTGGTCGGCGACCTCCAGGTGCAGGTAGAACGCCGACACGACGTCCTGCACGATCTCCAGGACGGTGCTCGGCGGGGACGCCGAGGCCGGCGGGATCATCGCGCTGATCACGTCGCCGAGCACAGCGCTAGCCGTCTGCGGTCCGCCGGCGCCCGGACCGGACATCGTGATCTCGGTGATCTCCTCGGACTCGACGGTCACCGCGTTGAAAGAGCCGTCGATGGAAGCGAGCGGGTGCCCGGGATAGAGGAACGCCGGGTGCACGCGCACCGACAGCCCGTTGCCAATCCGCTCGGCGGTGCCGATCAGCTTCAGTCCGAGGCCGAGCTCGCGCGCGTACTCCAGATCGTCTGGCTGGATCTGCTCGATGCCCTCGTAGCGGACCTGGTCGATGTGGACTGCAGTCCCGAACGCGAGCCGGGCCAGAATCGCCATCTTGGCCGCGGCGTCGCGGCCGTCGACGTCCTCGGAGGGATCAGCCTCCGCATAGCCGAGCCGCTGCGCCTGCGCCAGGGCTTCCGAGAAGCTCACGCCGGCCCGGGCCATCTCGGTAAGGATGAAGTTCGTCGTTCCGTTGACGATCCCGTGGACTCGCTCTATCCTCGCGCCCGCCAGGGACTCCTGCAGCACGCGGATCACGGGAACGACCCCCGCGACGGCACCCTCGAAGCGAAGCTGCACGCCGTGCGAGCGCGCCGCCTCCCGCAGCTCCTCGCCGTGCTGGGAGAGGAGCTGCTTGTTGGCGGTCACAACGTGCCGGCCCGCGCGCATCGCGCGCAGCACGTACTCGCGTGCCGGCTCGATCCCGCCGATCAGCTCGACGATCAGCTCCGAGCGCTCGAGAATCTCCTGGAACGAGCCCCCGCCGCTACTGCGGGTCAGGACGCCCGCGAGCGAGGGCGTGCGTCCTGTCAGCAGCTCGATTCGCGGTGCGCTGCGGGCGAGTAACACCTCGAAGGCGGCGCCGATCGTCCCGCGGCCCAGGAGCCCGACTCCGAACGTCCCCTCAGCCGGGGTTACAGAACCCAAGTCGGTCCGCTCAGCCGGAGCCGAAATCGAGGTCACGGGCAGCCAGGTCCTCGTAGGTCTCACGGCGCACGACCGCTCGAGCGTCACCGTCGCGGCAGAAGACCACCGGCGGGCGCGTCACGCCGTTGTAGTTGTTGGCCAGCGAGTGCCCGTAGGCGCCCGTGGCGGGCGTTACGAGGACGTCGCCGGCCCGCGGGCCGGGCAGCGCGGCGTCGCGGACGATCACATCACCGGACTCGCAGTGCTTGCCGGCGACTTTGCAGCGCTCAGTAGGGGCAGCGAGCGCACGGTCGGCGATCAGCGCCTCGTACGCAGAGCCGTAGAGCATCGGCCGCAGGTTGTCGGACATGCCGCCGTCCACCGCCACCCAGCTCGAGACGTTGCGCTTGACGCTCTGCACGGTGTACAGGGTGACCGTCGAGTTGGCGACCAGTGCGCGACCGGGCTCCAGCAGCAGCCGCTTGCCATCCCCGAGTAGCTCGTGCGCGGCGCCGAGCACCGCCTCTACGTAGTCCGCAACCGGCGGCGGATGCTCGGCGGCGGTGTAGGCGGCGCCCAACCCGCCACCGAGGTTGTAGACCCCGAATTCTCCAAGCGGGGCGATCGCGCGCACGGCCGCGCGGAATGGCTCGAGCTCGAATAGCTGCGAGCCGATGTGGACGTGCAGCCCGACCAGGTCCAGGTTGGCAGCCACTGAAACCATGTCGATCGCCTGCCGCGCCGCCGTGATCGAGAAGCCGAACTTGGAGTCGGCTTGGCCGGTCGAGATCGCGTGATGGGTATCGCCGGCGACGCCAGGGGTCACCCGGATCAAGACCTTTTGGCGGTGGCCGTGGCGGTGGCGGACCCCGCGCGCCGCAGTGACGCGCTGCAGCCGCTCGAGATCATCGAAGGAGTCGAGCACGATGTGACCCACTCCTGCCTCCTGCGCCTCACACAGCTCGACCTCCGACTTGGCATTGCCGTGGAAGTAGATCCGCGCCGGGTCGAATCCCCCCCGCAGCGCCAGCGACAGCTCACCGCCCGAGGCGACGTCGCACCCGAGACCCTCCTGCGCCAGCACGCGATAGACCGCGGTGCACGAGAACGCCTTGGACCCGAACAGCACATCGCAGTCGGCGTGCCGGCTGCGCAAGGCCCCCAGGAACGAGCGGGCACGCTCGCGCAGATCGTCCTCGGCGACTACGTAGCAGGGCGTGCCGAACTGGCGCGCCAGCTCGACCGCGTCACAGCCGCCGAGCTCCAGGTGCCCGCGCTCGTTGACGGCAGTCCCGATCGGGTAGACGTGCGAGAGCGACGTGGCGCTAATGGCGGCTGCTGTAGGGGCGCTCACAAGAAGCGATCATGCCATGCGCCCGCAGGCGCTGGCATGATCGCGGGGCGCCGCAGATCGCTGCCTCGCGGCCACGGCTCGTTCGCGAGCGGACCCTGATGACCCTGGACGCACGGCTTCGCGAAGCGAGCTGGCTGCCAACGCGGTCCGCGTCGAGGCGCGCGCCCGGCGAACCGCGAACCGGCGAACGGGCGAACCGGCGAACCGGCGAACGGGCGAACGGGCGCGGCCCAGTGTGTCAGGCTCCCTATAAAATGGGCGCCGTGGCCACGCTGCCGGTGCATCGCTTGGATGCGGAGCTGTATGGGCGCCTCGTTGCGACGGGGGCGCTGGACGGCGAGCCGATCGAGCTGCTGGAGGGAGCTCTCTGCGATATGAGTCCCCACAGCCCAGCCCATGCGATCGCGATCGAGCGCCTCACCCGCCATCTGAGCCACGCCGTGGCGTGGCTCCGAGTCCAGCTCCCGCTAGGGGTCGCCGGCGACTCGGTCCCCGAGCCCGACCTCGCGCTCGTGACGGACGAGCCGCCCTTGGGCCAGCACCCGGGCACCGCGATCCTGGTCGTCGAGGTGGCGGTCAGCTCCCACGCGGTCGACCGGGACGTCAAGGCTCGCCTGTACGCCGCGGCAGGCATTCCGAGCTACTGGCTGGTTGACGTCCCGGGGAGAGCGGTCGAGGTCCGCACGGCGCCGGCCTCTGACGGGTACGGCGGCTTACACATCTGCGAGCCGGGCTCGACCGTCCCGTCCCCGGCTGAGGGAGTCGCTGCGCTGGATGTGACCTGGCTGCTGGACTGAGTCGCTGCTGGCGCCCGCAACACAGGCGCTTCTGAAGTACCGCTACCGGGATTCGAACCCGGTCTGCGCATATGGCGCAGTGTGGAATAGGCGTCAAACCGCTGCATTTGCTGAGTCCTCTGCTGTTGCATGTTCATCCGGGACGGTGTCCAGACTCCGGGGATGGAGTCCATTTGGAGTCCGCGCCGCCCACGCGCCTGTCTGTCTAAGCCACGCGAAAACCTCCTCGTCGGTGCGGAGATCGATCTCGTCCAGCACGCCGATTGAAAACCATTCGCCGTGGTGACGGTCAGCGACGAACTGCCGGTGCAGCGCGCCTTCCAGCCATGCCGCGCGATACCTGACGGGGATGAACCGGTGAAGCGTCAGACGGGGCGCCGAGCCGGTCTGCATCGCAGATAGCCGAGCCGCCCACGTAGACGCGCCGGTATGGCCGATCTTCACCAGCCCCGTCCCCTCGGCGAGAATGAAGTAGACGCCAGGCAGCTTCTTCGGCGACGCTACTCGCTGCGTGGGGCGCAGCGTTCTGGCTTGCTGGGACCGTGCGATGATGGCGTCACGGTCGCCTTGCATCATCGCGCGCAGCGCCGCCTCAGCCTCATGTCGCGTCCCAACGCCGAGCTTGCGAGTCGTTCGCCGCCCTTCCGGGGTTCGCCAGCTGCCGTACCAGGCACCATGCTTGACACGGATGCTTCCACTGCCGTAGGCGCGCTTGCTCACAGCTTTGACTCCGGGAACGTCTCTTGTGGCCGGGTCGTCGCCCCGAACGCGGTGTCGAGCATCTCCTGCTCCCGCGCCCCCGGCATGTAGTCCGCGTAGATCTGCGTCGTCCGCGCGTCCAGATGCCCCATCCATTCCTGCAACGTGCGCAGCGACACCTGGCCGCTAGCGGCGATCGTTGTCGCGAACGTGTGGCGCAGATCGTGAATCCGGACCTCGCGGACGTCGGCGCGCTGCAACGCGGCTTTGAAGTGCGTCAGCAGCCGGACGCGGTCAAGTGGCCGGCCGGTGTGCGGGTGGGCGAGCACCAGGTCGGAGTCCTGATTCCACACGGTCGAGCGGTGATGGCGCTCGAGCTCGGTGACCAGACGGGACGCGAGCGGGATCGCCCGTACCGACCGCCGGGACTTCGGCGCGCCCATCTGCCCGCGAACGAAGCTGTAGCGCACCCGCACCTTCATCGCGCCCATGTCGAGATCTGCCCATCGCAAAGCGCGCAGCTCCCCGAGACGCATCCCCGTCATCGCCGCGGTCAACACCAGCAGCCGGACGACCGGCCACCAGTCGCGCTCGGCTCGGGTGGCGTCCGCTGGCGGCGCCGCGGCCAGCACGCGCTCAAGCTCAGCGGCGGTGAGGAAGCGGATCGTCGGGTCTTGACGAGCCTGCGGCAACCTGGCCATATCGCACGGATTATCCTTGATCACCTGGCCGAGCACGCTGTGCAACGTGCCGGCGACGTTACGGATCGTCTTGGGCGCCTTGCCGGCGGCGAGCATCCGGTCCACCAGCCGCTGCACGTCTGACTCGAGCACCTGCCCGGCGAGCATGCTGCCGAGCAGCGGGTCGATGTGCGCGCTGAGGTGATAGCGGACCGACTCGATGTGCGACGGCTTGCGGCCATCCTTCGCAAGCCTGGCCAGCAACACGTGGCCGAGCTGTGAGACGGTGAGATCATCGTCCCTAGCGGCTGGGCGCTGAGCCTCGGTGAGGATCATCTCCCTGAGCACCGCCTCCGCATCCGTCTTGGTCAAGCCCTTGCGGCCCTTGCGCACCGCTCCGAGCTTGCGGGTGGTTCTGTGCCCGTCCGGGGTGCGCCACGAGCCATACCAGGCGCCGTGCTTCACGCGGATGCTGCCAGTCCCGTACGCGCGCTTGCCGATGAGCGCAAACCTACCGCTTCCGGCGTCCACGGTGAACAGCCGCTCTTGACGGATGCTCACCGTACGCCTTGCTCCTGTTCGGCAAGCCACGCGTCGAGCGAGGAGCGCCGAAAGCGCCAGTAGCGCTCCCCTAGCCGGATCGCCGGTATCTTCCGCTCTCGCGCCCATTGGCGGACCATGTAGGCGCTGATCTGCAATAGATCGGCAGCCTCGTTGGCCGACAGCAACCGATCCTCGACACCCTCGACCGGCGAACGGCCACGGAAACGCTCCCGGGCGGCGTCCAGCGAATCGGCGATCTCGGTACTCACGGCCGCTTCAGCGTTTCGAGGATCTCGCCCCAGGACCTGGGCCGCCACACGTACGCTTCGGCGCCCGCCATCTCGAGCGCCTGAAGCCAATCGCGCTGGCCTTTGGACAGGCGTCCACGATCGCTTTTCAGCTCCGCGAAGATCAGGCGGTCCTCTCGCACGAGCGTGAGATCGGGGTAGCCCTGGGTGGAGCGACGGCTGTCGAACGTGTGGTAGCACCGCCACGCCATCCACTGCGCGAGCTCGACGACCGAGCGCTGGAACACCGCTTCGGTGAGCCGAGCGTGCGTGCTGCTCTCACTCACTAAGCTGACCGTGAGATCGCTCATGCGCTCAGCTCCTCTTGATTGATCGTCGGGCGCTCCTTGACCTGCCAGATCTCGTCCGGGATGCGGCCCTGCCGGCCGGAGCGCGCTCCAGAGTCCTGCTTGCAGAAGAACGCCGTCTCGTAGAGCACCGCCAGCTCCAGCAGGTCACGCATCCACTCAATGCGCATCGGACGGTGCCCGGCCCCCGACTCCCCGCCACAGATCAACCAGTCGATCTCGGTGAGGTCGAGTCCGTCCTGCAACGGCCAGTATTCGACGCCCTCGCACTCATCACAGTGCGGATCGGGACCCGGGAGTGAGCACGTCGGGCAGACCATCCACTCGCACAACGGCCCGAGCAGCGGCTCGGCGCTGATAAACCGGATTGCGGCCGGCGTCTGGCGCAGCACGTCGGCGCGGTGGACGAAGCGGCGGTTCTCGATGCTGACGCCCAGCCACACGTTCGGCAGCGGCCACAACAGCGGACGCTCGGGCTCGTCAAGCCAGCTATCAACCTCACTCTGAATCCAAGCGCCGCCGAGCAGCTTTTTCGCGCGCTCCGGTCTCTTCGTCAGCACCTGGAACGTGTGCCGCTGGCTGAGCGCCATCACCGAGAACACCCGGGCGATGAACTCGTCTGGGATCTGCTCGTGGAACAGGTCCGACATCGAGTTGACGAAAATCATGCGCGGGCGCTTCCAACGCAACGGCTGGTCGAGGCGCTTCGGATGCAAGACGACATTCTCGGCCGCGTTGGCCGGCGTCCAGGGCCCGGGGCTGCGGCCGAACCGGAGGCTGATCGCCTCCGCGTAGCAGTGCGCGCAGCCCGGCGAGACCTTCGAGCAGCCCGTGACGGGGTTCCAGGTTGATTCCGTCCACTCGATCGCGGTCCGGTCACCCATCAGCTGCGCCACTCTCGCTGTCCCACTCCACATTCGCATCGCCGAGCTCAGCATCGGGAGCGCTCGTGCTAGGCGCGGGAGGTAGCTCCCATCGCCCGATCGGCTGCGGCTGATGGCTCTTGGTCAGCGCGAGGCAGTTGTCCTTGGTGGTCGCGGTGATGCAGTAGATCGCGCTCTGGCCGTACCACTGTGTCGCGATCGGCCCTGCACTGGCCAAGCAGCCTGACGTACTGCCCCGTCCGGCGCACTCGTCATACGACTTGGTTGAATCATCGAGATCGCCTCCGTGGTCCCCGCAGAGCGTGGAGGCATGCGACAGCCGGCCCGCGTCGGGATCGTCCAGGTGCACGTCGATCCGCAGCAACCCAGCGTCGTCGCTGACGTAGCCTGCGAGCTTGCGGTGGCCCATAAGCTCGAGGACGCACCAGCCCTTGTCTTGCTGCTCGCCGGTCATCGTGCCGCCGCCGCGTCGGTGACCGACAGGGGCGGGTGTCGCCACGCTGGGTACGACGCGTCCGGCGAGTTGCACGCCGCGCAGAGATCCTCCTCGGCCCAGTAACACGTCTCGATCCCGCACAACAGGCCATCCCGAACGCACGCCATCTCGTCCAGGCAGCCACACTCTCGGCAACGTCTCATCGCTGCTCCTCGGTTGTGGTCTCTGCATCCGCCTCGACCAACCCGAGCTCCACGAGATCCAGCTCGCGCACCACCGTCGCCCGGCGCACCCGGAACTTCCCGTCGCCAATCGGGATCGCCGCTATGTCCGCCGCGGTGAACTCCACGAGCAGGATCCTCCAGCCGGGCTGCCACGACCGCACGCACCACGGCAGCGTCGCGAGATGAATCCCCGCTGCGCATGCCACGTTTGCATCCGTGCTCGCGTCGGGTACCTCGACGGTCTCACCGACCCGATAGGTGATCCCGCCGCGCAACGGGCCCACCCCGTCGGCAGTCACGAGCTTGTAGGCGCGGATCGCGCCGGGCTGGTCGAGCAGGATCAGCAGCTCGTTCACGTGGCGCGGGTTTAGTCCTTTCGCGCTCCTGAGGTTCGCGCCGCTGAGGTTCGCGCTGCTGAGGTTCGCGTCGCTGAGGTTCGCGCTGCTGAGGTTCGCGCTGCTGAGGTTCGCGCTGCTGAGGTTCGCGCTGCTGAGGTTCGCGCTGCTGAGGTTCGCGTCGCTGAGGTTCGCGCTGCTGAGGTTCGCGCCGCTGAGGTTCGCGCCGCTCTTCACGGCCTCCTGCAGCGCTGTGCGCACGTCGCTCGCGGTCTGCGCGACGTACAGCACCTCGCTGTTCCAGCGACTCTTGATCTCGATACTCATCGCTGCTCCTCCGCTGTGATCTCTCGGTGTCCGAGCGAGCGCGCGAGCAGTCGTCTCTGACGATCGGTCAGCTCTCCGATGAGCCTCGCGCCGCGGACGCCAGTCGGTGCGAGCAGCCTGGTCGCGCGGCTCGGACCCCAGTGCGGCAGCCAGCAGAGCGCGGCGCCCACCGGGACCGTGGAGAGCCAGTCCGGGCAGTCCAAGAGCAGCTCGCCGAGCCTCGCTATCGCCTGCCCGACGCCGAGCGCCCGCAGCTCCCGGCGCTCGACGCTTCGGCGATGACGGATCTCGTTCGCGCGCTGAAGCGCCTCGGTGCGCTGCACGACGGCACTCATCAGTGCGCCACCTTTACCGTGTGGGCCCGCTCGGTGCTCTCAACGCCGCCGAACTTGTTGCGCTTGTCCTTGAACGTGACCGCGGTCACCGGACCGTCGCCCTCGGCGAGGATCTGGCCGTCCGCGTCGATGATCCGGATGCCGACGGTCTCGCCCTTGTGCATCTCCCGGGCGAGCGCCAGGCCGCCGGTGATCTTGATGGACGCGAAGTCCGGCGGGTCACCGCCGACCTCGAAGCTGAGCTGGGTCGGGTCAGGTTCCTCCATTCAGCGCTTCTCCTCTCGATTGGGCTTGCCTCTCCTCATGACCGCGGTCGCCTCTTTGAGCTAATGCCTGGCAGCCGACGAACGCCACCGGGCCACCGACGACCTCGTCGACGAAGCGCCCAAAGCGCTGTCCCAGGAAGGCGGCGCACTCCGGCTTGACCGCAACCACCAGCGCACCCGCGCCGGGGTGCGGGTGAGCCCTCATCGCCCAGATCTCCCACTGGGCGCCGATTCGCTCTCGCAGGCGGCACTCGAGCACTGCCCACTCCTCCAGCTCCCGGCCAAACGCCTGTTTGCTTTCGGGGGCCTGCAGGGGGCAGGGCTCGGAGGCGACGCAGACGTCTCTGTCTCTGCGTCTCGTGCGCCTTCGACGAGCCCCGCCTGCGCCTTGCGCAGTGCTCGGGAAAGTCGGCGTTTGGGCTGTTTGCTGAAGCTCTGAAAGCAGGTTTGGTGTGAGCCCCCCCACGGGGGGGTTGGGGGGGTTGTTGTTGTTCTGGGGTTCTTGGGGTTCCTTCCCCGCGCGCGTGTGGCGTGCACCCGCCTTGACCATATGTGCACCCGCCATAGGTGCGACGGGTGCAGCATGTGCACCCGTCTGGACGTTGAGAAGCGACAATTGCCGGCCGGCCTCAGGGTCGATCAGGTACACCCGGCGGCGCAAGTGGGACTCCTGGTCGGGCTGGCGCTTGAGCTCGCCCAGCTCCTCCAACGAGCGCAACGCGAGCTGAAGCCGACGCTTGGACAGCCCCCAATCCGCCAGCTCGTCGTTCGACGGCCACGCGAGAGCGGTGTCCCGCTCGGCGTAGGACGCCACCGCGATCCCGACTACCTTCGCCAGTCCGCTCGCGCGGGAATGCTGACGCATCGCTTGCATCGCGTCCCAGCTCACGATGAGTAAGCCGCCTCACGCCGCGCGTCACGGGACTTGCAGTAGCGATCCCATACGGCCTGCTGCTGCGTGAGTAGGCTCGCGATCTGCTGGTTGAGGTTCCAGTGCGTAGCGAAGTCCTGCGCTTCACTGACCGTCCACGGCAGGCTGCTTTGCTCGGTGCGCTTTCGTCGAACCTCTTCCCAAAACTCGTTTACCTCTTCCAGAATCACTGCATAGCCCTCGTGGGCGCTATTGATGGGTTCGTTGTGCTCGCGCGCTCGCCGAAGCTCTTCGCTCACATCTGCGAGGAACTCGATGTCGCTTTGGCGCGCGGGCGTCTGGTCGCTCATCGCAGCAACCAACGCCCGGCGACAAGCCCGAGCAGAAAGTAGAGAAGACCCCAGAAGGAAACGATGAACTCCAGGCTCATCGCAGCTCCCGAGCCACGCCGTAGCTGTCAGTCGGGAAGCTCGAAGGATCGAAGCCCAACTTGTAATCGCCGGCACCCGTGACGTCGATGGAGCGCGAGCCGGCGTACGGCCCGCTGTCGCAGTGCAGGAGAGTCGCGGCGTGGCCTCCGATCGTGACCTTGAACCAGCGCCCGAGCGTCGATGTGTCCCGGAGCGCGATGCACGGACGGGTGTCATCGCCACCATCCGCGGTCTGACTCGCACCCTCTAACGGCGGCCCGAACGTCGAGACGGTCCCGGACATGGCGTAGCCCGTAAAGGGGTTCCGCCGCCTTGACTGCGCGTCGATCGCCTCCAGCCAGTAGCGATGGAGGTATCGGCCGGTCGAGCTGACACGGCGGCATCGGACGTACCGGCGCAGGCGACGACGCTGAGCAACCGAGACGGGCCGCGTGCCGGCGTAGGTCGCGTCGATCGCGCGCTGCACCATCGGCACGGTGAAGGTTTTCGAGCACCGGCCAGCTCCGCTCGAGGAGGCCAACGCCACGGTCACAGCTATCGCCGCGCTCATCGGAACGGCACTCCCCACCGCTCACGGTGCGGATGCTTGACCTCTCGGGGCTTCGCTGTCGAGCACCTGGCGAGGCTGTGGCAGCGCTCGCCGAGTCCGGCGCCGCACTTCGGGCACGGGACGCGCTCGTGGCATGACTCGATCCTTGCTTGCAGCTCGTCCACGGCGCGGCGTACCGCGCGCTCGTCGATGCCCGCCTCACGCTCCTTGGTCATGCGAGCCCCCAGTTCATGGCGCGCAGCGCGTGCTCCCAGCATTCGAGCGCCGCCTCCACGCGAGGGTCGCTTGGCGTTTGCCCGACGATCCAGGCCAGCTCGTTGCCCGCCGAGATCAGGTGCGCCAGCGCCAGCGCCCTGGCGCCGTCGGGATGATCCGCGGACAAGGGCTCCGGGGCGGGCACGAGCTCCGGAGACCGCGCCAGGCCCGGGGTGATCGGCGGGCGCACCGGGGAGGCGTCGATCCCCCGCGGAGAGCCCGCCGCATACCCGAGCGTCGTGCAGGCCAGCCGCTCGCCGCTCGCGTCGGCTCTCACGGGCTTGCGCGCCCGCCAGCGCACGAGCATGATGAGCCGCGGCCTGGTCATCGCCGCAGCTCGTCGATCTCGGCCTGGACGTTGGCCCGGCGCTCGGCGCGTCGTGCGTCGCGTCGCGTGCGCCATGTCAGCAGGCCAACCCAGGCGAGCCACAAGACGAGCGCGACGAGTGCTGCGACGCTCAACCAGAGCACGAGCGCGGCAACGAACTCGAGGATGCTGGTGGTCATGGCTGCACCAGCGGATCGCGCAGCGGCGAGGGTGGCCGACCGCTCATGCCGCAATCTCCATTTCGCAAAATCCGCAAAGACCCGAGGCGCTGGGATGGCGGAGTCGTTCGCCGCAGGCAGAGCACGTCTTGAGGTTGCGTTGCTTGGCGGCGATCTCAGCCCGGTGCTCCTCGTAGTACGCGGCCTTCTTGGCGGCGATCTCAGCCCGGTGCTCCTCGCGGTACGCGGCCTGCTTGGCGGCGATCTCAGCCCGGTGCTCCTCGCGGTACGCGGCCTGCTTGGCGGCGATCTCAGCCCGGTGCTCCTCGTAGTACGCGGCCTGCTTGGCGGCGATCTCAGCCCGACG
>JAABUX010000259.1_pt1 | contig 90058 bp, 94 predicted proteins | sample 5561851 | NCBI WGS metagenome assembly JAABUX01 (sample SAMN10711883, study PRJNA513361) | rock metagenome | isolation source: Antarctica rocks | place: Antarctica: Victoria Land, Richard Nunatak red sandstone | collected 2016-01-03 | reverse complement strand
TATAGGTCACACCACGAAGGAAGGCAAGCGCTTCCTTACTACACGCCGCAACAACAAAATCGCCGCAAAGCCGCGTCGTATGCAGCTTTGCGGCAATTCGTCCTATCAACCGTCGGGGGAACTACCGACTAAGAACGAAAGGCTAAAGCGTCGTTCAGCAGCGCATTGATTCGCCGGCCCATGCGTTCTAGCTCGTCGGGCTCTGCGCGGTAGCCTGAGGATCGTCCCATCCCGCTAAGGCGGCACCATCCGAGAGCGTGCGTCGCGTATGCTGCGCCAGGCGGATTTCTGCGAGGTTCATCGCAGGAAGCGTCCAAACGCGCGGAAGTACAGACGGTTCCGATATCGTCGCAGTAGCGGTTTGGGATTTCCCTGCAACAGCTTCGCGTACGCCCGCCCCCACGCCGCGATGCGCGCGACACGATACAGCGAGTTCGTTAGCGATGGCATCGTATGCCGCTCTCTGCGAGCGCGTCGCAGAACAATGCAGCTTCAGCTTCGGCTCCCGTCAAGCCATTGTACCGATTATGCTTCACGTTTGAGTTCCGCATCGACGGATGGTAAAGCCATAAGACGAGGCACTTGTGCTCGTCATACTTGCTTGTCGCGGGGAACGTTGCAGTAACGCGTTTTCTATTCGGTATCTTGCCTCGCTTCCACGCTGCTAAGTCTGGCGACACCTCGGCCAGCAGTCCCGGAACGATGTCACCAAACGCTATGAGCAATCGAGGTTTCTGCGCCCGGGCATGCCGATGATGGCGAAACCCGGCGTATCCGCTTCGACGCAAAGGACATAACCGTCGATGCCGAGTATCGCGGCCGAATGTGCGAGTGCGAGCACGATCTTCCTCCGGCCCGCATTGCGACGCGCGAAGCGTCCGGCCGGGCGCCCCTAGCGAGGGCCGCGCCATCTCACTCCAGCGGCAGCAGCAGAGGAACGTCTACGCGTTCGTATATTTCGTCTAGCGACAGCGAAGCAAACGGCGTCTCCAGCGAATCGACGACCTGTTGGATCGGTTTGAGCTCACCGCTTCCGGCGTCTCTCCCATAGTAGACGGCCCAGCGGCGCCGGCTATCGATAACGAGGTAAAGCGCGAGCGACGAGAGTTTGCTATATTCGAGCACTTTATCGCCGAGGTCGACCGTCGCTGTCGACTTCGAGAGAACTTCGACGACCATTGATGGAGAGTAGAGGCGGCAAGCGCGCTGGTGTTCGCCCGGACCGAGGTCGACGGCATCGCACGATACTGCAAGATCGGGTCGATAGCCATTGCGCCGTCCCGGCGTGACGACCGTCGCATTCGTAAATTTGCGACAACCGCCCGTGCGTACTCCGGGCGCCAGAACGTCGCCTACGTTCGTGACGATAACTTCGTGCTGCATCGAAGGCGACTCCATCCGCACGACGACGCCATCGTGGTACTCGAGCCGATCGTCGCTGAGCGCTTCGACCCGCTCGTACTCTTCGAAGGAGATGCGTTTTGGTACTTCCATAATGCGTTCGACCTCGTCTTCTAAGGGTTCGCCGAAAATGGCCACGATCCGCGCTGTCCGTCAACCTGAAGCCGAACGCTTCTTGCGATCCATTAGCTGCCAGATCATCGGCGTGAAGATGAGCTGCATGGCGAGATCGAACTTACCGCCGGGGCAGACGATCGTGTTCGGCCGCGACATAAACGAGTCGTGGAGCATGGAGAGGAGGTACGGAAAGTCGATTCCCTTCGGATTCGCAAAGCGGATCACGAGCATGCTCTCGTCGAGCGTCGGGATCGTGCGGGCGATGAACGGGTTGGACGTATCGACGATGGGTACGCGCTGGAAGTTGACGTTCGTGCGCGAGAACTGCGGCACGATGTAGTTCACGTAATCGGGCATGCGGCGCAGAATCGTATCGACGATCGCTTCCTGCGAATGCCGGCGGGCGTTGCGGTCGCGATAGAGCTTTTGAATCCACTCGAGATTGACGGTCGGTACGACGCCGATCAACAGATCGGCGTACTTTGCAACGTCGACGCTCTCGGTCACCACCGCCCCATGCAGACCCTCGTAAAAGAGCAAATCCGTTCCCGCCGGAATGTCTTCCCATGGCGTAAACGTGCCGGGCTCTTGCTTGTAGGGTTCCGCCTCCACATCGTCGTGCAGATACCTGCGGACCTTGGCGGTTCCCGTCTGACCGTACACGCGAAAGAGCGCCTCGATATCGTCGAAGAGATTCCCTTCGGGTCCAAAATGACTGAAGTTTTTCCCCTCTTCCCCCGCCTTTTCCAAGAGATCGCGCATCTCGGTGCGATCGTAGCGATGGAACGCGTCACCCTCGACGATCGCGGGCGTGACGCCTTCACGCCGGAAGATTTGATCGAACGTCGTCTTTACCGTCGTCGTGCCGGCGCCGGACGAGCCGGTGATCGAGATAACGGGGAACTTCGCCGACATGCTTTCGCCCTTCGAACGTCAGAGGGTGCGGAAGAGGGAACGCGTGTTGAAGAGCGGCGTATCGAAGGCCAGTTCTTCGCCGGAATCGTGCGTCTGGTGGTAGCGCTCGAGGCGCTCGACTTCCAGCCGCGATCCCAAGATGACGGGTACGCAGGCGTGCAAGCTCGCCGGCACGAGATCGAGAATCCGCTCGCGCCCGTTGCTCGCAGCACCGCCCGCCTCTTCGACGATCATCGCCATCGGGTTGGCTTCGTAGAGTACGCGCAGCCCACCGTACTCCGCCGCATCCTTTTCCGCGCGCGGATGGATGAGCAGTCCGCCGCGCACGAGGATGCGAAAGACCTCCGCGACGAGCGAATCCGTCCAGCGCATCGCAAAGTCGACGCCGCGCGCGCCCGCGCCGCCCGCAACGCACTCTTCGACGTAATGCCGGACCGGCTGTTCCCAGAAACGCTCGCCCGACGCATCGATTGCGAATTCGCGCGTCTCTTCGGGGATGCGCATGTCCGGATGCGTGAGCGTGTACGCCCCGATCTCACGATCGAGCGTGAAACCGTGTACCCCCGCGCCGAGCGTGATCACGATCATCGAAGTCGGTCCGAATTGTGCGAAGCCCGCAGCAATCTGGCGCGTGCCGGGCTGCAAGAAGTCGGCCGTCTCGGGTGCGGTGACGCCGTCGGGCGCGCGCAATACCGAGAAGATCGTTCCCACCGTCACGTTCACGTCGAGATTGGAAGACCCGGCGAGCGGATCGAAGGCGAGCAGATACCGGCCGCGCGGATAGCTGACCGGAATGAGGTACGGCCGCTCGATGCCGCCGAAGACCATGCCGCAAAGTTTGCCGCCCCACTCGCATTCGCGCAGCATGATCTCGCGCGCCGTTCCCACGAGCTCTTTGGCTTCGCCGTCGGGCTCGGTGGCGAGCGCACCGCGCGAGACCGCCGAGGCGATGAATTTGCAGCCCGTTTGGATGTCGTTGAGCAGCCCGGTCAATTCCGGATCGGTGTTGACCCGGTGCCGTTCGTCCTCAATGATGAACTTGCTGAACGTCGTACGGCGATACGGCATACGCTTTCCTCGGCTCCGGCTACTCGCTCGCGCCGGCTGGCGCGATGATCTGCGGCGTCTAAGCGACACGGGCCACCGAGGCTCTGCTGTCGTACGCGCGGGCGGAAGTCGTTCGCCCGTCTACCGGTGGCCCCTCCGTTGCGGACCTTTCCCAGAATCGGCACGACCTTGCTGCGCAAGGGTACAATGGCCCGAGGCTTCATGTCGAGTTTTTTTCCTATCGCGGCCGATCTTTGCAGCCGTCCTGTCGGCGGTGCTCCTCACGATCGGGATCGTCGCCATGGTGCCAACGCCGCGCAAGTCGAGTCGGCGGTCACGACGCCGAACGAGGAAGCCGTCAACGGTTCTGAGGGGCTGCGGTACGTCTCCTCGGTGAGCGGCGACGACGGAACCTCGACGATCACCTGTACCTTCGATCTCTCGCGCGACATCGATCGTGCCGCTGCGGACGTCCTCGTCGCCGTGCAACAGGCTTCGGGCGAATTGCCCTCCGTCGTCAAAACGCAAGGCGTCACGCTGCGCAAGGTGCTCGGTTCGTTTCTCCTGAGTGTCTCGCTCTTCTCCGATAATCCGAAATACGATCCGACCCTTCTTTCCAATTACGCATCGACGCAAGTGGTCGGTCCGCTCAAGCGCACTAGCGGCGTCGGCGACATCGCGATCTTCGGTCAGCGAACCTACGCGATGCGCCTTTGGCTCGATCCCAAGAAGCTGGCCGATAACGGTATCAACAGCGCCGACGTGACCACAGCATCAGCGCGCTGCGCCAAGGCTACGAAAATCTCCTCACGCACGCGATCGTGCCGTTCCGGTGGATCGTCACCGGGCTCTTCGCGGCGGCGCTCGTCGTGACGCTGCTCGTCTATACCGCAACACCGACGGGCTTTTTACCCGACGAAGATCTCGGCTTCTTCTACATCTCCATTCAAGCGCCGCAGGGCATCTCGCTGCAGCCTAAGCTCGCGGCGATTCCGTCGGCGAAAATCCTCGCCTTCAATCTACCTGCGGTGCAGGGGATCGGCGCGGTCGGCGGCTTTCAATACGAGCTGGAGGATCCCACCAACGGCAATCTAACGCCACTCGGCAACGCCGCCGCCGGGCTCGTTACGGCGGCCAATACGTCGGGCAACGTGACGCGCGCGAACACCACGTTTTCGAACGCCGCGCCACACTACGTCATCACCGTCGACCGGGATAAGGCCGAAGCCGCCAGCGTCAACGTCGGGGATATCTTCGACGTGCTGCAGACCGACGTCGGCTCGAAGTACGTCAACGACTTCACATACAACAACCGCACCTACCACGTGTACCTGCAAGGCAATGCGCCGGATCGTTCGCGCTTCGAGGACTTACAAAAACCCTTCGTTCGTTCGAGCAGCGGCGGCATCTCGCCCGTGACGGATTACCTGTCGTCCTCGTTCGTCTCGACGGCACCGATCATCACGCACTACAACCTCTTTCGCAACATCGAGATCACGGGGCAGTCGCCGCCGGGCAAAGGCAGCGGTCAGGCGCTGGGCACGATGGAGCAGCTTTCGCAGCAATTGCCGAGCAATCTCACGCACGAGTGGTCGGGGATCTCGCTCGAACAGGTGCAAGGCGGCGGCGCTTCGGCGATTCTCTTTGGGCTCGGCCTGCTCTTCGTCTTCTTCGTACTCGCCGCGCAGTACGAAAGCTTATCGGAGCCCTTCATCATTCTGCTCGCGACGCCGGTCGCTATCCTCGGCGCGCTCGCCGCATTGCACCTGCGCGGCATCGCAAGCGACGTCTACGCGCAGGTCGGCTACGTGCTCCTCATCGGCCTCGCGAGTAAGAACGCGATCTTGATCGTCGAGTTCGCCAATCAGCTACGCGCGGAGGGGCTCAGCGCGACGGACGCCGTCATCCGCGCCGCCGAGATCCGCCTGCGGCCGATCTTGATGACGTTGTTCGCATTCATCTTGGGTATCGTCCCGCTCGTCTTCGCGAGCGGCGCCGGCGCAGCGAGCCGGCATTCGCTGGGCACGGCGGTTTTGGGCGGCATGCTCGTCTCCACGATTCTCAACCTCGGTATCATTCCGGCGCTCTATCTCATCGTCGCGCGCTTCGACCATCGTCATGATGCGCAGCAGCGGCCACCGGGACCGGCCGGCAACGGCGAGGCGCGCCCAGGTGCCGGCAACGGCGCGAGCGTCGCACCGGTCGGCGTCGTCGGCTGGATTCCCGTCGAGCGCAATACGCCATGATCTGCCGGAGCAAGCGCTACGTGAAGCCTCGCTTTTTCGTAAGTGCCGCGGCGCTCGCCCTCGCCGCCTGCAATGCAAACGCGGATCAGCATCCGGCGCCCCCACCGGTCGCCGTAGACACGACGCGCGTGCACCGGCAGACGATGGCGACGTACGAAAATCTCGACGGAGCGGTCGTGCCCTATTTGCAATCGAGCGTTTCGACGCAGCAATCCGGCACGATCGTTCGCGTCTATGCGAACGAAGGCGACCGCGTTCGCGCAGGCGAGACGCTCGCCAAGATCGACGACTCGCCGCTGCAAGCGCAACTCGTGCAGCAGCGCGGCACCGCGTCGCAGGCGCAAGCCCGGCTCGGGCAGCAGGCGCAATCCGCCTACGTCGCCGCGCAGCAAACCCTCAAGATCGATACGGAGAAGATCGCGCAGGCGAATGCCGCGCTCGCCAAGCGCGTCGTAAGCTGCTCAACACGCCGCTGCAACGGCAGATCATCGCCGAGAATCGTGGAGCCGTCACGACGGCGGCCGGCCAACTGCAGCTCACCCAAACGCAGATCGGGCAGACGACGCTCGCCGCGCCCTTCGACGGCGTCGTCACGCAGCGTCTGCTCGATCCCGGCGCCTATGCCGGTCCCAATCAGCCGCTCTTTGCGATCTCGCAGGTCGATCCGGTCTACGTCACCTTTAATGCCAAGGATGAAGATCTCGCCTACGTCGCGCCGGGAACGCTCGTCTCGCTCGCCGCCTCCGCGCATCCCGGGCGGCGCTACGACGCGCATGTCGTGAGCGTCAACGCGGTTCCGACGAGCGGCACGCTGCTGTACCGCGCGCGACTGGTGCTGCACAATCCCGACGAGTCGCTACGCGGCGGCATGCTCGTGACGGTGCGCGTGACCAAAGCCGTTCATCCGGATGCCCTCGTCGTACCACGCGGCGCGGTTTTGCAAGATGGCCCCCAATCGTCTGTTTTTCTCGTCGCCCCCGCGCCTCGGACAAGATCGTCGCCAGCCCCGCAGCCCAGCGGCTCGCCGCTGCCAGCTTTCCAAGCCGTGCGGGCCGCCGTGACCGTCGGTTTGCAAAGCGATTCCTTCGTCATCGCCTCGCGCCCCGACACCGTCCAAGACAAAACCCCCATCCGCCCCAACACTAGCCGCCCGGCTCAGCGCGCATCACCACAATCCACGCGCCTCTGCGTAACGCAGAAAGCAGTGCGGCTTGGCGCGCAGCGCCAAACGCCACGGGTTCGCCCGCAGGGCGAACCCTGCTGTCCACAAGATACACAGGTGGGGTGTACCGAAATGTGGATAAGCGGGGAGGTTTACGAATGCCCGATTCTCACGCCGACACGGCGGCGGTCCACGCCGGAAAGCTCGCATTTCCGAGTAACGCGCCCTCGAGCCCGCCGCTCTTTCAAGCCTCCTCGTACGCCTTCGACGACCTCGCCGACGTCGCGGCGATCTACGGCGGTAACCGCCCGGGAATGATCTACGGCCGGTACGGCGGCCCCAACGGCCTTGCCTTCGAAGCCGCGGTCGCGGAGCTCGAGGGCGCCGAAGCCGCCGCCGGGGCCGCGGCCGGCATGTCGGCGATCGACGCTGCGCTCGCGCCGCAGCTGCGGGCGGGCGACGCCATCGTCGCGACGCGCGAGATCTACGGTGGCACGTTCGCGCTCTTCGAAGGCGAGTACCGGCCGCGCGGCATCGCCGTGCACTACGTCGATCAAGCGGATCTAGCCGCCGTCGAGGTCGCGCTCGAACGTTACGCCCCGAAGGCGCTCTACGTCGAGGCCCTGACCAATCCGCTCGTGCACGTCGCCGATCTCGCGGCGCTCGCGGCGCTCGCACGCGGCGCCGGGGCGCTCTGTGTCGTGGACGCGACGTTCGCGACACCCGCGCTCGTGCGCCCGCTCGCGCTCGGCGTCGATCTCGTGGTCCATAGCGTCGGCAAGTACATCGGCGGCCACGGCGACGTCGGTGCCGGCGTCCTCGCGGGCCGCACCGCGCTTGTGGAGCTCGCCCGCGCCTATCTGATCCGGACGGGCGCAACGCTGCCGCACTTCGAGGCCTGGCTTGCGCTGCGCGGTTTGCGCACGCTGGCGCTGCGCATGGAACGCCACACGGCCAACGCCACGGCGGTCGCGGCGTTTCTCGCGACCGCATCGCAGGTCAGTGCCGTCCACCATCCGTCGCTGCCGGCGCACGCGCAGCACGCGCTCGCGCGGCGGCTCTATCCGCGCGGAACCGGCGGCATGCTCGCCTTCGATCTGGCCGGCGGAGCCCGTGCGGTCGATGCCTTCTTACGAGGTCTGCACATGATCGCGATCGTGCACAGCCTCGGTGAGGTCGCATCGACGATCAGCTATCCGGCCGTGAGTTCGCACCGATCGCTTCAACCGGGCGATCGGCGCGCGCTCGGCGTCGGCGACGCGACGCTGCGCATGTCCGTCGGCATCGAATGTGCCCAAGACATCATCGCCGATCTCGAGCGTGCGTTCGCTGGGCTCGGCGAGCACCTGCGCGCATCGTAGGGATGCGCGCGGGACGCGTGCGCCGGAGAGGAAGCGCCGCGTCACGCTGAAAACTCGACTGACGTGTCATCGGTACGTTCGACGTTCGCATTGCACGGCTATTCCGCGTTGAGGTCTTCCGGCTTGGTTGTGCGAGATTAGTACGGCGTTGCCGGGCGCAGATGCCGGGGGCGACCGGCCACTGCTGGAAGTTCGCGGCATTACGCGCAGCTTCGGCCGCGTCACCGCGCTGCGCGGGGCCGATTACGCGGCGTACGCGGGCGAAGTTTCGGCCATCGTCGGCGACAACGGCGCCGGCAAGTCGACGCTCATCAAAATTCTCTCGGGCGCGCTCGCCCCCGATGGCGGCGAGATCTTGCTCGACGGCCGCCCGGTGACGTTCGCGAGTCCGCAAGACGCACGCGAGCACGGCATCGAGACCGTCTATCAGGATCTCGCGCTCGCACCGTCGCTCGACGTTGCGGCCAATCTGTTTCTGGGCCGCGAGGCGCGCGTGCCCGGGATTCTTGGTTGGCTCGGCGTGCTCGACGATCGCACGATGCGCGAGCGCGCCCGTCAAGAGATGAACGATCTGCAAATCGGTCTCTCGTCCGTGCAACAGCCCGTCTTGACGCTTTCCGGGGGTCAGCGTCAAGCGATCGCCGTCGCCCGCGCGACCGCGTGGGGGAAGCGGATCGTCATTATGGACGAGCCCACGGCGGCACTCGGCGTGCGCGAATCGCAGATGGTGCTGCGGCTCATCGAGCGGATCAAGAAGGCGGGTGTCGCCGTCGTCATGATCAGCCACAGTATGCCGGAGGTCTTCGAAGTTGCGGACCGCATCACGATCTTGCGGCTCGGACGCACGGTTCGTCAATCGCTCCGCAGCGAGACATCGATGCTCGACGTGGTCGCGTTCATGACGGGCGCGAGCGTCGAACACATCTCCGAGCTCCAAAGGTAGCGGCGCGGTGTCGACGCCCGAGGTCGGTAAGTTGCCGGCGACTGATCCCGAAAGCGAGGCCGCAACTTCCGCGAGCGACCCTGGTCCGTCGCGCACGCGCCGGGCCCTCGCGTTCGTCGATCGCTCGAATAACCTCTACATCTTTCTGGTCCTGGTCGGCCTCGTCGCGTTCTTCAGCATCATCAGTCCGAATCACGCGTTTTTCGACCGGGGCAACTTCGTCAACATCGCGTGGGATACGGCGGAGATGCTCTTGCTCGCGATCGGCGAGACGTTCGTCATCATTACCGCCGGCATCGATCTCTCCGTCGGTACGGTGCTGATGCTTTCAGGTGTCGTCGCCTCGTGGGTGATCGCCCAAAGCGGTGGACCGCCCGCGGCCGTGGCGAGCGGTCACTTTCCCAACGCCGCGACCGCGATACCGCTCGGGATCGTCGCGGGTCTCGCCGTGGGCACGCTCGGCGGAGCGCTCAACGGGCTGCTGGTGACCCGGCTGCGGATGCCGGCCTTCATCGTGACTCTAGGCGTCTTCAGCATTGCGAACGGCTTGGGGGATCTGATCAGTTCGAGCGGAGCGGCGGGGCAGTCCGCGATTCCGCCGATTCCGCCCGTGTTCGCGGCCACGCTCGGCAATGGGAATCTCGTGTTCGGGTTTCCCACGCTCGTGATCGTCGCGGCGGTCGTCGCGGTCTTGGCGCATCTCGTGCTCACGCGGACCGTCTTCGGACGGCGGACGTTCGCGGTCGGCAGCAATCTGGAAGGCTCACGTTTGGCGGGTGTGCCGGTCAACAGCCACGTGCTGTGGGTGTACGTGTTTGCGGGCTTCATGTCGGGCCTGGCCGGTATCCTCGATCTCGCGCGTTTCCATTCGACGGATATTCAAGGTCACGGCCTCGACAATCTCAATGCGATCGCGGCCGTGGTCATCGGTGGCACGAGCCTCTTCGGCGGCACGGGCTCGATTTTGGGGACCGTCATCGGGGCATTTATTCCGACCGTTCTGCGTTACGGGTTTACGATCCAAGGCATCTCGTCGTTCTGGCAGGACGTCGTCGTCGGTGCCATCATCATCGTCGCGGTGCTCGTCGATCAGATCCGGCGCCGCCGCGTGACATGAGACGGGCGGCTCGGCCGAAGGCCGAACGCGACGGGTTCACGGAACGTGAACCACTAACACGCCTTCATTTTAACTTCAGGAGTATATCGATATGCGAAAAACGCTTCTCGTCGCGACGCTCGCCGCGTTCGTCGCGCTCGTCCTGGGCTCGCCGCCGCAAGCGCGCGCCGCAGGACCCTACAAGATCGTGCTCATCGCGGGCATCGCATCGGATGCGTTCTACATCACGATGAATCACGGCGCTCAGGCCGAGGCGCAGAAAGAGGGCGCGACCGTTCAGTTCAGTGGTTCGCCTGCGGCGTTCAGCGCCTCGACGCAGTTGCCGTTCCTCAATGCTGCGATCGCGCAGAAACCCGACCTCATCATCATCGCGCCCACCGACAAGGCGGCACTGCAGGAACCGATCGCGCGCGCCGTGGCAGCCCACATTCCGGTCGTGCTCGTCGATACCACGATCAACGATCCGTCGGTCGCCGTCACCTCGATCTCCTCCGACAACGTCGCGGGCGGTGAGAAGGTCGCCGATGCGTTGGGCGAGGCGATCGGCAAGAAAGGCAAAGTCGCGGTCGTAAGCGTGTCGCCGGGCGTCAGCACGACGGACGAACGGGTTCAGGGGTTCAATAAGCAGCTTACCAAATATCCGGGCGTGACGAGTCTGGGCGTTACCTTCACGGGCGACGATCCGACGCGTGCCAATACCGTGCTCAAAGGACTCGTCGCGGCGCACAAGGATCTGGCCGGCGCCTTTGCGACCAACGTCGTCACGGGCGACGGCGTGACCGCCGCGGCACGCGAACTCGGGCTCTCCGGTAAACTCAAACTCGTCGAGTTCGATGCGGAGCCGGCCCAGATCGAAGCGGTCAAGGCGGGCACGATTACGGCGCTCGTCGCGCAGGATCCCTACCACATCGGCGAACTCGGCGTGCAATACGGCATCGCCTATCTCAAAGGCAAGCACGATCTGGCCAAGCACTATGGGACGGGCGAAGCGATCATCACCAAAGCGAACGTCGACAGCCCGAGCATCAAAAACTACTTGTACTCGAAATAGTGACGCGGTGCGTGCCGGTGGCGAAGGTTTACGACCACCGGCCGCACGGCGACGGCGGCTCGCCGCGTCGGCCACCGGACGAACGACTCCGCGGATCGGGCCCGCCCGTGAGATGGGTGTTCGCGTTGGTCGTCGGTGCCGCCATCTGCAGCGCGGGCGCGACCTGGAAGCCTGCGATTGCCCAGGCGCCCGTGCCATCGATTCCGCCACTGTGCACGGCGGGCGTCAGTGCGGCCGCCGGACCCGCGGTCGCGATGGGCAACAGCGTCGCCGAAACCGTCACGCTGAGTCGAGCTGCCGCCCAACCATGCGTCGTCGCCGGCTACCCCGAACTGGCCGACGCCGCGCGCGTCGGACCTGCACGTCTGGGCGTGGGGCACATTTCCTTGGAGTCCAGTACGACGGTCGAAACGCAAGATGCGGCGACGTTCGTGTTGCGCTACGTGCGCGCGCGTGGCGCGCGCGGCGCGTGTGCGCTCGCGGTATTCGTCAACGGCGCCAAAGCCGGCGGAGCGCCGGTCGCGATCTCGCCGTGCACCGCCGTTTCGCAGATCGACGTATCGTCCTTTGCATCGGTCAGTGAGAATCCGCCTGTCTCGCCGAGTCCGGCGCGCCTTGGAGCGGCAGCCGCTGCGGCGCATCCGGCGCCGTGCAACGTCGGGGACCTGCGCGTGCGCGCTGTCGCCTCGGACCCCGGGGCCGGAACGGTGCGCGAGATCGTCGCCGTGCAAAACCAGTCGCTCGCGGCGTGTACGCTCGAGAACGACCTCCACGCGCAACTGTTCGATGCGCAGGGGCGGCTCGCACCGGTTCCAATCGCGCCGGTCGTCTATGGCCGCGGCACCCCCCGGCAGTTGACGCTCGAAGCGGGCCACGAAGCCTCGTTGACGTTGACGTATGCGACGACGGACCCGAGCGGCAAGACCTGTCCCGCAAGCCAAAGCATCGCGCTCGCGCTCGGCACGCGCGGCTTCACCGCGTCGGCGCCGGCGATGCTCGCGCCGTGCGTTCAAAAAGACGGTTTCGGTCTGCATCAAACGCCTCTGCGACTCGGCGTGCCGCTACCGGGATACGACTAAAACCGAGAGCAGCGTCCCGCCTGGGCGACGAAGGGGCTCGCGACCTGGCAGAGCATCATTGTCACGATCATTCTACCGCGGCGAACGCGCAACCGGATCTCAGCGACCGTGTGGATTGCGACGTACCGCACCGTTACCGCCCTCCACGGCCTGCGCGGAAGATCGCGTGGCGACGGCTACGTCGCACTCCTGGGACCGATCAACATTCGTCGCGCTACTGTTCGCGTGGATGGCGCTCTTCGTGGTGGGTTTCGGCCTCGTCTCCGCCGCGAGCGGCATGATCGTCGTCGGCTTGCAGCCGCGCTCGAACTCGCGGCGTTCATGCACAGACGCAACGATTGGCTGGCTGCGTCCCCTTGCGGTCGAGTCGGCCGCAGGCACTCTGGCCGCACAAGCCGTGTCATAACGGAGCGTATGGAAGATTTACGCGCCTCGGCACCGCCGAAGGGAATCGTTTCGGTCAACGTCGGAGCCGTGCGGTCCGCAGAGTGGCAAGGCAAGCGTTTTACGACGGCCATCTTCAAGGAGCCGGTGCGGCAGCGGGTGCCGGTGCGTGGCGTCAACGTTGCGGGCGACGATCAAGCGGACCGCGCCGTCCACGGCGGCGTCGATCGTGCGCTCTATGCGTACGCATCCGAGGACTATGCCTGGTGGTCGAGCGAGCTCGGCGCTCCGATCGAGTTCGCGCGTTTCGGCGAGAACATCACGACGCGCGGCATCGCGGTCAACGATGCATTGATCGGCGAGCGATGGCGCGTCGGCTCGACGATTCTGGAGGTCTCGCAACCCCGCGTGCCCTGCTACAAGCTCGCCATGCGGATGAACGATACGTCGTTCGTACGCCGCTTTTCCCGCGCGCTGCGGACTGGAACCTACTTGCGCATCATCGTCGCGGGCGAGATTGCTGCGGACGATCCGATCGACGTGGTGTTTCGTCCGGATCACGACGTCTCGATCGCCGAGCTCATGAAGATCTACGTGTTCGATCACGCGCAAGCCCGCCGTCTGCTCGCGGTCCCCGCGCTCAGCGACGGCTGGCGCACCTGGGCGCAGGAAAAGGCTGCGCGCGCTTCCCAGCGTCACTGATTTCCGACGCATCGGACCGCGCGACGCCGTAGCGGCGAAACGGTGCGGCGCGCTTCAACGTTCCTTTTCAAGATCACCAACTGCAAAGAACTGCTCGTGATACCGCTCAACGCTTTAATCGCCGTCGTTTTATGTACGGCCATATTTTTCGCGCCGGCATCGGCCGCTGTTCCGCGGCCCGCTCGGCCGGCGTCGCCGGACGTGCTCGTGGTCGGCGGCACGCCGGCCGGCGTTGCGGCCGCTATCGCCGCGGCGCGGCGCGGCGCGAACGTCACGCTCGTGAGCGAGGGAAGCGATCTCGGCGGCGTCTTGACGGGTGCCATGATGGATCAGTGGGACCTCAACACCGCGCCGGGGGGCGCGCGGGTCGAGCGCGGGATCTTCGCCGAAATCTACGCGCGCCTCGGGGACTCGTTTACGCCGGCCGCCGCGGCGACGCTCTTCGAGCAGATGGCGGCCGGTGAGCCGCGGATCGCCGTCCGCTACGATGAACGTCTCGCAGCGCTTGCGATGGCTCCGCAGGCCGGCGGCAAACGCATCGAATCCGTTTCCTTTCGCGACGCGCGTACGAGCGAACCGTTTACCGTTCGGGCGCCGATCGTCATCGACGCAACCGACTTCGGTGACGTCGCGTCGCTCGCGGGCGCGAAATACGACCTCGGGCGGCAAGACACGGGCGTGGACGAAGGGATGCAAGCGGTCACAGAGATGTTCACGATCGAGGGCATCGACTGGGACGCGCTCGCGGATGCATACGATGCATCTCGCGACGGCAACGGCGGCGTGGTCGGACGTCGTGCGTGGGGATACGATGCGCTCATGCGGACCTACACGCCGCGCTCACGCGCAGTCGTCGTTCGCGATCTCAACCTCGGCCGGTTGCCCGACGGGACGGTTACCGTGAACGCGATCGACGTTGTCGGCATCGATGGGCGCGACCCGCGCCAACGCGCGGAAGCGCGCCGCCTCACCGAACTCGAAGCACCGCGCCTGATCGCGTTCTTGCGCGCCCGGCTGCCGGGCTTTGCTCGCGCGCGCGTCGGCTCGTACGCGCCCGAGGTCTACGTGCGTGAAACGCGCCACATTGCCGGACTCGAATCGCTCACGACCGCCGACGTTTGGCTGGGGCGCGTCCCCGTCGACAGCATCGGTCTGGCATCGTACCCGATCGATCTGCATCCCGTCGGCGCCCAGGATCGGCCCGCGTTCGCACCGCTCCGTCACGTCTATGGGGTTCCGTTCGGGGCGCTCGTGCCGAGCGGTCTCACGAATGTCCTGATCGCAGGCCCAGCGATTTCTGCCTCGCATCTCGCATCCGGCAGCGCCCGTGTCATTGCGACGACGATCGAGGAAGGTGAGGCTGCCGGCGCCGCGAGTGCGCTCGCGCATCACGCCGGCGTGGACATCGCAACGTTCGCCCGCGCCGCCGGCTACGTTGCAACGCTCCGCGCGGACCTCGCGATCAATGGTGCGCTCGTCGGCACGCCGAATGCGCCCGCGCGCTACGTCGTGGCCGGTGCGCTCGCGCGCCGGCCGTCGGTCTGCGGCGGCCCCAAGGGCTTGCCGCGATTGGCCTGCACGCCGATGAGCACGTCGCAGGGTGCCTGTGCGGCGATCACTTCGATCGCGCGTCCGAGCGGCGCGCCCGTATACTTGCCTTCGCGGTACGCGCCCAGAACGATGAGATGCGCGTCGGTATCCTTGGCGAGTTCGAGCACGCCCGCGGCGACCTGACGCGCGCGCACGACCTCCGTCTTGATCTCGACATTGTTCTTACGCGCGATCGACTCGGCGACTTGCAGTACGCCGAGCGCCTCGCGATGTTCGGCGGCCATCTCGGCATTGACCGGTAACGTATGCGGTACTTCGATCACGAAGGCGGCGAGCAGCGCCGCGCGCTCCCGCCGCGCAACCCGCACGGCGAGGGACATCATGTGTTCGGAATGGATCTCCTGCGAGAACACGACGATAACGCTGCCGATCATCTCATCGACGTCGCGCTCGGTGTCGCTCGCCATGCGTTCGGCCGTGGTCGTCGGCGGATGGAGCATCCAGTAGAGCGTTGCCGAGATCGATGCCAGCACCAGGAGCGCGAGGACCACGCCCACGAGATGGACTTCGATCGCGTTCACGTCCGCCTCGCGGCGAAGTAATCGCGGAAGCGCAGCGCGGCGAGCGCGAGCATCGCGAGGCCGAGAACGCAGCCGGGAAGCGCGGCAAGCGAAAGACCGGTGACGGCGATCGTCCGGTAGGCGACGACCGCGCCCAGCACGCCGAATAGGCTGCCGCTAACGAGTCTCGCGCGCGCGTAGCCTTCGCTGCGGACGAGGCGCTTCATGGCTTCGGCGCTGCCGCGGCGGCTTTGCGATCGTCCATCCGGCGGACGTTGGCGAGATACTCGTCCATGATTTCGAGCTCACCTGCTTCGCGCAGGATGTTGATTTGCGCCTTGCGCCAATCGTGGGACTGCGACCGGAACATCGGCAGCCCTTTGCCTCGGCGGTAGACGATATATCCGATTATTCCCAAGATGATCCACGTCGGCCCTGCGATTCGGCCGATTTCGTGCGTAAGCATCGTAAAGACGAGAATCGAAACGATACCGGCAAACCCGATGGCGGCGACGATGGGAAATTCGACGCGATTGCCGCGATACGTGAACGGCACGTTGAGCGGCATCTTGAACTTGCGCGGACTCTGCGAATCATTGAGGCGCAGCGCGATGAGCGCGATGAAGACGAACGAGTAACTCGCCGCAGCGCCGAACGCGTAAAGGTCGCCTAGAAACGTGATGCCGTCTTCGCCGCGAAAGAAGTGACGGTACGTGTCTTTAACACTCGGCGAGAGGCTCGGAAGCGAGGCGAAGATCAATTCGAAGATCGCGACGCCGCAGAAGACGCAGATCGAGACGGCCGGCGTGCGAAAACGCGGATGCACTTTTTGGAAAAGACTCGGCAGCAGCTTCGTGCCGCTCATCGCATAGGCGATGCGCGAACTGCCGAAGACGCCGGAGTTGCTCGAAATCAACAGCAGAATCGCACCGAGCACCGGGACGTAGAGCGCCGCGATCGCACCCCAGTACGGGACGTAAGAGGCGAGTACCGCGACCGCGGCGCCGTTGTTGTCTTCGCTGCCCAGGTAATGCCAAAGCTGTTGCGGATGGCCGAGGGCGTCGCTCGGCAACGGGTGCCACGGATGCATGCCCAGTGCGAGGTTGGAATATCCCAGCGCGAAGATGAGGATCGTTAGGATCAGGCTGATCGACGTGCGCGGAATGACCGAGGCCGGACGCTGCGTCTCCTGCGCGGCCTGCGAGATCGATTCGAGCCCGACGAACGAGATGATCGCGAGCGAGACGCCGTTCATCAGCGCGAACGGCGAGGGCCACGCAACATGCATGGTGTGCAGCAACAGCGACGGATCGAAGGCGAAGAGAAATCCGAAAAACAGAATCGCCGTTTCGCTCACGACGTCGAGGCCGCTCACGAGTTCGTTGAAGGCGCTGGACTCGCGCACGCCGATGATGTTGAGCGCAGCGAGTCCGGCGATAACGCAGAGCACGACGAGAAAGTGCACCCATGGGTGCGCGGTGAAGCTCAGGATCGGTACGAGCTTACTGAGGTAGTCGATGCAGCTCCAAGCGAAGAGCACGATGTCGATCGTGAAGTCGAGCAGCACCGCCCAGCCCGCGATGAAGCCGAAGATGTCACCGAGCCCGCGGAAGACGAAATACTGACCGCCGCCGGCTACGGGATACGCAGCGGCGAGCTCGGTGTAGGCGAGCCCGATGCAGACATAAACGAGCCCGGCAAAAAGGAACGCGACGTTGGAGGCGCCGGCTGCGGCGCCGAGCACGAGGCCGAGGCCGACGAAGATATCCGCCCCTACGTCGGAGTAGCCCCACGAAAACGACCCCCAGGGCGTAACCGACCTGCGCAGCGACGGTTCGGTGACCGCGCGGCTCGCAACGCTAGCCGCCATCAGCGGCTGATGTCTCGGTTCATGTTCAGCACGTTGCGTTCAAACGGAGGCGTGTCACGGATGCGCTGCGTTCGCTGCCGGCTCGGGCCACCCCGTTCGACGTCACGCGAAGGCGCCGCGATGCAGCTGCACGACGTTCCCATCGATCGCGAGGATGTCGAAACGCGCCGTCGCCTGCGGCGCAACGAACTGCAAGAAATCTGCGGCGGCGGCGCGCAGACGCGCGCGCTTTCGCGCATCGACGGCAGCGAGCGCCGAGCCGTAGCGGCGGTTGCGCCGTGCCTTGACCTCGATGAAGACGAATGTCGTGCCGTCGAGCGCCACGATATCGATCTCGCCCGCGGGACCGCGCAGGTTTCGCTGCAGGATGCGGTAGCCGAGCGATTCGAGATAGCCCACCGCGGCATGCTCGCCCGCGTGACCGAGCCGGTGACCTGCGCTCACAAAACCTCTTCGAGCGCGAAGAGCGAGAGCGACTCGCGCACGCGCCAAAAGCCGCGGCGATGGTGTTCGCACGGCCCGTGCGCGGCGAGCGCCGAGATATGGCGTGCGGTCGCATAGCCCTTGTGCTCTGCGAAACCGTACTGTGGATGCAACACATCCAGGGCGACGAGCAGCGCGTCCCGGTGCACCTTGGCGAGGATCGAGGCCGCCGCGACGGTCGCGCATTTCGCATCGCCCTTAATCACGGGCAGTTGCTCACCGGAGAACGACTTGACGCGCACGGCATCGGTGAGGAGATAGTGCGGTTGCGCGGCGAGTCCCGCGAGCGCGCGTTCCATCGCCAGAATCGTCGCCCAATAGATATTGAGGCGCTCGATCTCGGCGACGCTCGCGGCGCCGATCGACCAGCCGCTCGCGCGCGTGCGAATCTGCACCGCGAGTTCTTCGCGCCGCTCGGGCGTGACGCGCTTCGAGTCGTCGAGGCCGTGCAGCATCAGCGGTCCGTCGGCGACGACGCACGCCGCGACCACGGGCCCCGCCAGCGGTCCGCGGCCGACCTCGTCCATGCCGCCGACGAGGATAAAGCCCCGTTCGTGCGCGGCGCGTTCGAAGCGGTGCAGGCGCAGCAGCCGGCGGCGTTCCCGTTCGCGTGCCAAGCGGCGTTTGCGCGCGACCTCGATCATGCGGTGGCCGGTGCTTCGAGCGTCATGCGTCCGAATTTTGCTTCGCCCCAGTCTTTGATGTAGGCCCATGCGGCATTGTGCGTGTCCAGAATCGTACCGCGCCGGACAAAGCCGCGCGATTGCGCGAATGTTTCCAGATCGGGAACGTCGCCGTCGCCGCGCTCGGCGTACCAGCGCACGAAGCGTGCCACGACGTCTTCGGCATCGAAGCGCGCACGCGGCACGGCGCCCACGAGCGCGAGCTTCCACTGTTTTTCGGGAGTATCGATTTTCGGGACGAGAATGCCCGCGGTATCCATCACCTCGAGCGGTCCCACGCGGAACCACTGGCGCGCACGGGTCACGCCAGCGCGGTCTTCGGCACGCGCGACGTTGCGGCCGGCGATCGCGTTGATCGCAGTGGACTTACCGGCGTTGGGGATACCCAGGACGATCGCGCGCGCGCTGCGACGGCCGGCGGCAAGGGTTTCGAGCGCCCCGCGCAAGCGGGCGGCACCGGCCCGGTCCTTCGCATCGATTGCGAGCGCCGCGCGGCCGGCGGTGCGAAACGAGGCGAGCCAGGCTGCGGTCAGCGCAGGCTCGGCGAGTTGCTCGCGCGTGAGCACGAGCAGCCGCGGACGGTTCCCGGCGACGTGCGCGAGTGCGGGATTCGTGCCCGCTTCCGGGACGCGCGCGTCGACTACTTCGATGACGACGTCGATCGCCCGCATGTCCTCTGTTAGACGCCGCATCGCACGCGCCATGTGGCCGGGATACCACTGAATCGTCGCTTCGGTCGCCATCGCGCGCGTCATCGCAGCGCGCCGATTCGGCCGGGCGGCCACACGCCGAAGATCGCGCGGCCGATCAGGTCGCGTGCCGGCACGAAGCCCCACGCGCGGGAATCGTCGCTGTTCGGACGATTGTCACCGAGCACGAAGTAGGCGCCCGGCGGCACGACGACGTCCGGTAAGCTGCGCACGTCATGGCGCGCGTACGGCTCATCGAGCATGCTGCCGTTGATGCGCACTGCGCCGCGATCGATTGCGATGCGGTCGCCCGGGACGCCGATCACGCGCTTGAGATACACCGACGGCGCGGAGCGCTCGTGCTTGAATGCGACGATGTCGCCGCGCTGGGGGGAACCCAGGCGATACGCGAGTGCATTGATGAGGACGTACTCGTCGGAATCGATGCGCGGTTCCATCGAGAAACCGCTGACCTGTCCCGGACGCAAACCCAAAATCGCAAACACGATCAACACGAGAAGCGCGAGTTGCCACGCAATCTTCGCCGCCGATCTCAGCCGCACCGGCGCCTGCACGCAGCATCGTTCGCGCACAAAGCCCCGCCTCCCGCGGGCTCATCACAACGCATCCTGCCAAGACATGAGGAAGCGTTTAATTGGCGCAGGGCGAGGAGCATAGGTCCGAAGTGTGCGCATGCACATGAAGACCGTAGCGACGACGCCCTGCGCCAATTAAACGCTTCCCTAGTGGAGGATGCCGATGCGGGTGGGGGGCCAAAACAGCAAAAACGCGTGTCCGGTGAAGCCGGCTTTGTGTCCCACTTCGGGACCCGTTGCGAACGTGCCACCGGTTTGGGCGAAGCCCCAGATGTGCGAGTCTTCCGAGTTGTTGCGATTATCGCCCATCATGTAGTAGCAGCCGGGTGGAACGGTATCGGGTGAGGTCCACTTACTGCGCGGCGGGATGTTGGCTTGGCTGGGATCGAGCGGCGCGCCGTCGACGTAGACGTGATAGTTCTTGATCTCCATCTCGTACGCGGGTTTTTGTGCCTCGTACGGTTCGGCGAGCGCCTTGCCGTTGCGGTATACGATGCCGTTGTGAACGCGCAGCGTCTCGCCGGGGCTCGCGATCATGCGCTTGATGAAATCGTTCGTGGTCGGGATCGGCGGCGGGAAGACGACGATATCGCCGTCGTGTGGTTTGCTCAACCGGTATTCGAACTCGTTGACCAGCAGCACGTCGTGAATTTGCAACGTCGGTTCCATCGAGCCCGAGGGAATGAAGAACGTGCGTACCACGAACGTGATCAGGAACAGCGCGACGAGACCGGCGACGATGAACGCGTCGAGATACTCGCGCACCACTGCCGAGATCGACGGCGACGTTGCAACGGAAGCGGAGCCCGGGGCCGTCAAGGTTTGTTGCGAAGAACCGTTGACGGCGATGGGTCGCAGCGACATCGCCAAGCGGATGACGGCGAGGACGCAGATGAGGCCGAAGAGTTCGAGAGGGGTCACGTCGTCTGGTTAACTACGCGCGACTTTCTTTTCCTTGATGCGCGCGGCCCGGCCGATCTTATCCGAGAGATAGTACAACCGGCTCCGGCGGACGATGCCGCGCTTGCTGACTTCGATTTTCTCGACGCGCGGGCTGTGGAGCAGGAACGACTTTTCGACGCCGACGCCGTGCGAGATGCGGCGCACGGTGATCGTTTCGCCGATCTGGCCGCCGCGACGAACGGTCACGACGCCTTCGAACATCTGCGTCCGCTCTTTTCCGCCCTCGACGACTTTCGAGTAGACTTTCACCGTGTCGCCGGGACGAAACTCCGGGACGCTGACTTTGAGCTGTTCTCGCTCGAGCAGATCGATGACGTTCATGGCTTCCTTAGCATCCACATACTCCGGTCGCCGGTAGGGTTGGACACGCCGGCGCCGGGACAACCCCGCGATCATATCACGCGCGTGACCTACGAGTCCAGCAAGTCCTTACGGCGTGCCGCGGTGCGCGCGCGCGACTGCTCGCGTCGCCAGGCGGCGATTTTCCCGTGATCGCCCGAGAGCAAGACGTCCGGCACGTCGACGCCGCGAAAGGTCGCGGGTCGCGTGTACGCGGGCGCATCGAGAAGACCGCCGGTAAAGGACTCGTTCGCAAGCGAATCCGCGTTGATCGCTCCTTCGACGAGGCGGACCGTCGCGTCGACGATCGCGAGCGCCGGAATTTCGCCGCCCGTGAGGATGAAGTCCCCGAGCGATATCTCTTCGGCTCCGTAGAGCGCAACCAGCCGCTCGTCGATGCCTTCGTAGTGCCCGCACACGACGATGAGGCGGTCGAGCCGTGCGAAGCGCTCCGCATCCCGCTGCTGCAAGGGCCTACCGGCCGGGGAGGTCACGGCGATCGCTCGCCGTTCCTGCGGCGGCGCGGCAGCGAGAATCGCGTCGAGAACCCGGGCGATCGGCTCGACCCGCAGCACCATCCCAGGGCCGCCGCCGAAAGGCCGGTCGTCGGCGCGCTCGGGACCGTCGAGCACGCCGAGCAGGTCGTGCAGCGCGATCTGCACCACGCCGCGTTCGTGCGCCCGGCCGACGATCGAAAGCCCGATCGCTGGGGCGAACATCTCGGGGAAGAGCGTGACGACGTCGACGTGTAACACGGAGAGCGCCGATGTTCGACGTCCGTTCCATCTTCGCCGCGTTTCGCCGCCGCCCGCACGCCGTGACCCCGTTCGAGCGCGGGGTCGTGGAGCTCGATGCCGGCCGCCACGAGGAAGCGCTACGGCACCTTGCCGCGGCCGAACCGGGTCCTGCGGCCGATAACAAACGCGGTGTTGCCCTCGTCTCGCTCGGCCGGCGCGCCGACGCGCTCACCGCGTTCTGCGCTGCCCTGGCGGCCGACGAGCGCTATGCTCCCGCGCTCGTCAACCTCGGAAATCTGCTGCTCGAGGAGGGCGCGACCCTGGACGCCATCGATTACTACCGTGCAGCGATCACCTACGACGGGACGTATCCGCTCGCGCATCGCAACCTCGGCCTCGCCCTCAAACGCGCCGGCCGGCGCGCGGAAGGCGTTAGAGCGCTGCGAGCGGCGGCTCGGCTCGAGTCCCGACGCCGCGTCCGACGTGCGTGATATCTTCGACGTATTCGAAGAGCTGCGGCAGCGATAAGCGCTCGAGCTCGCACCGCTCGACGATACCATCGCTCTCATCCCCTTCATCGCGCAGATAACAGCGCGACTCCACGTCGCCAGGCGATTCGCTCAAAAACGAAATGGCGAATCCTTTGCCCATCGTTTCATCGTAGATTCGCAGAGCCGACGGATTGAGAATTTCGATGCTATGCGAGGAATTGTGCGCGTCGAAGATGGTAATGGTCAGGTAGTCGCGGTTGACGACTTCGATGGAACCGACGACGAATGTATTCTTGGTCGAGAAGAACTCATGACCGCGCTTGTTTCGCGAGGACACTTCATAAAAGACCCGATGACGGACGAAGCGGCTCAGGATCTTGCGCAAGGTCGAGATCGAGGCCAGCGTTTCGGTCCGGTTTCCGCGCGTGTAGATGATCTTCAAGCGCCCGTAACCAGTCCTTACGGCAAAGGTGCTCCCCGAACGGGCGGGAGCGAACCGTTTTACGAGCGGCGGGAGGAGTCCTTTGCTCTCTCCGGCTGACATGATCGTCATTGGCGCGGTCGCCCTGCTCTTCTTCGGGCCCGACCAATTGCCGAAGGTCGCGCGCAACGCCGGACGTGTCATCCGCGACGTGCAGGCCACATCACAATCGTTCATTCGCGAGATGGAACGCGCGGCGGACGAACCCGAGCACGAGACCCCGCGCAGCCCGTGGACCGCGCCGCCGCCCGGCGAGCGGCAGGCCGAACCCGAGCTCGCGACGCCGCCCCAAAGCGAAGAATCCGCCCGCCACGGAACGGCAGACGTCGAGCGTTAGTGCCTAATGGATTCAGCTGCGCTGAATCCGTCCGCGATTCGGCTCTGCCGAATCCCGAGCAGGGTGGAAGTCGGGCAGAGCCCGACGCGTTCTAAATGTTGAAGCGACCACGGAGTTCGTTGACGCGGCTTTCGACCACCGTCCGAACCTGCGAGTGCAGCCGGTCGCGCTGATCGTCGGGAAGGCGCGAATATACGATGTATCCGACGGCCGAAGCGATGCCGCCGAGTATCCCGGCGAGGACCGCTTTGCCGGCGTCGCCCGACGAACTCGAGCCGTACGGGTCGGCGCTGGTGTACGTGGTGCCCGGCGTCGTACCAGTCGTGTTCGTCGTACCACCAAGCCCGGTGACGCCGGTTGCACCGGAGGGCGGCTGCGGGGTACCCGTGCCGCTGTAACCGGAGGAGCCGCTCGTTCCGGTGCCGTTCGCATCGGAGATCGGTTTGAAGATATCGCTCATATTGGCCGCCCTTTCGCCGTTACGCTGCGCCTTTACCCGTCGCTGCGTTCGTGAATCACGCGCACGTGTTCGGGGTACTGTGCCGCAATGCGCTCGACCGAAAGCGCGGCGGTCGCGACGATCGCGTTGACCGCTCTATCGTCCCGGCTGCGGTCGGGCCACGTGACGGTGAGCTTGCCGCCTTCGCGCTTGACGTCGACGTCGATCCGCGCGACTTCGCTCAGTCCCAGCCAGGCGGCTTGCAGCACGGTCGATACGGCCGCGCACACGACGTCCTCGCCGCTCTCGGCCCAGCCGGCGTGCCCCGAGGCAAAAAACGAAGACAGCCGGTCGCGGCTGTCTTTGCGGATACGAACTTCGACCAATCTACGAATCCGTCAAAGGGGCGGCAGTTCGATCTTATCGATACGGACTTCGGCGAAACGCTGCCGGTGTCCGACGAGTTTCCGGACGCGCTTTTTGGGCTTGTACTTGAAAACGAGGATCTTCTTGTCTTTAGCCTGACGCAGCACGGTGCCGCGCACCGTCGCCCCGGCGACGAGCGGCTTGCCGACGGCGACGTGGGATTCGCCGGAGCTCGCGAGCACGACGCGATCGAAAGCGACCTCGGAACCGACCTCACGGTCGATGGCGTCGCAACGAATCGTATCGCCCTCACTGACGCGGAACTGCTTACCGTCCGCTTCGATGATCGCGTACATAACTGCGGAATTATACAGAAACCCCGCCCCTGGGTCAACCGAACGAATCGCACCGGAAGAAAAGCCCGCGGTTTGCGGCTACGCAGTAGCCGATAAGGACGGAAATTCTGCGGGGCCGTCTTGGAGTTTGAGGGTCAAGCACTTGGCCGAACCGCCGGCCCGATGAAAGTCGGAGAGGTCCGTCGCGAAGATCCGGTAGCCGGCGTCATGGAGCCGCTCCCGCAGTTTGAGCGAGGCGTCGTGCAGGACGAGCGCGTCGCCGATTTCGACGGCGTTGCACGCGAAGGCAAGTGCGTCGTCGAGGGAGACTTCGATGAGATACTCGGGTTCGATCGTCCGGCGCAGCAGCTTTTGCGCGTGGGGCGAGAACGCGTCCATGAAGGCCATGACATGGCCGCTGGCGAGCGGGCACAGGCACGTGTCGAGATGGTAAAACCGCTCGTCCACCAGCAGTAACGGCAGCGTTCGCACCCCGAGCGTCTCGGAAATCTGCGATGCCGCGAGCCGCTCGCTGCGCCAGCCGAAGCCGGCATAGAGCACGGGCCGGCGCCGGTCGAAGAGCGCGTCACCCGCACCTTCAAAGAAGGTCGAATGCAGAAATGTCGTCGCGAAACCGTTGCGTGAGAGGAACGCGCGGTAGGTATTTTGTTCGCGCCGCCGTTCGGGGTGCCGGAACGACGCCATGATCGCAAGGCCGCCGCTAATGAGGGCGGCGTTGGCCGTAAAAACCAGATCCGGAACGTGCGGCTGCGCTTCGACATACTCGACGTGCACGTCACCTGCGCACGATAGCGTTTCGACCAAACGCTCCCACTGACGTTGCGCATGCGGCGTCTCGATGCCGACGTTGCGCGTCATCCAGGGATTGATATCGTACCTGACGCCGAAGTTGGTTGGCGGACACATGAGGAGTCGCGTCATCTTGTGGTGAGTATCGCAGGCTTGCCGCTAGCGATCATCGGCCCGACGTGACGCGGCGCGGCGCCCGCTTACGACGGGAGGAGATGCGCTCGTCGTACGGTGAGCAGTGCGCGATGTTCATTCGTCCCATGCCTTTGGCCCTTGCGCTGTGTGCTTTCGTTCTTCTGGCGGCCGCGGCAACGCCGGCGCCGCAATCGCGGGCGCCGCACGAACGTGTGCTGCAACGTACGCATCCCGAGGCCGCCCCGGTACCGCCGAACGGCACGTATACGTACATCCTGTCCCGCAATGGAACCGACCGCGGAAAGACGACGGTCGTCGTGTTTCGCCCGAATTATGCGAACGCTATCGAAACCGATGAGGCGGGGATCGCCGGCGCAGCGCGCGCGCATATCATCGCGGCGTATCGGGATAACGATCTCGGCGTTGCGACGTACATCGCGACCTATCAAGCCCCGTTCCCGCGAACGACGCCGCTCGGACGGGTCGACAAGTCCCGGCCGGAGGTCGCGTTCGACGAGCAAACGACGGTGCGTTATTCGATCGCCGGCACCGATACGCACGCATCGATCGATGGCGGAGTGAGCGGCGACGTCTTTCCGTTAAGTTTCGGTAATAAACCGCCGGTCCACGATCACGTGGTCCTCGATGGGCCGTTCATGACGGGCTATCTCATGCTGCCCGCGCAGCGGCGTCGTTTGCAAGAAGCGGCGATCGCGCCGATTAGCGTGGCGTTTCCGATCGGGCCGGTAATCGCGCCGCAGCGTCTCATGCGCGCGACGCCGCTAAGCCCGAAGACGCCGAAGACCGACGTTGCGCTCGACGTGGCGGGCGTCGCACGCGTCTGGTTCGATCCGGCTACGTACGTCGTCCACGAAGTCCACGTGGACGCGCTCAACATCGACGCGCGGCTCGTTTCGTACGCGAAGGTCGGCCGACCCGCGCCGTTCGAGCCCGTGCCCGCGGCGACCGCGACGCCGCGGCCGCTGCAAACGAACGTGACCTTTCCGAGCGCCGATGGAACGACGATGGCCGGTACGCTCGCAATGCCGGCGCCCTCCGCTGCGACTGCAACGCCGAAGGCAGCGACGCCCGCTGCGCCGGCAGTCGTCTTCGTGCCGCCCGCGCCATACGGCAGTCGCGACTACGGCGGCGACGGTCCGTCGCCGATGTATCCCGATCTCGCGCAAGCCTTTGCGGCGCGTGGCTATGCGACGCTGCGCTACGATTCGCGCGCTAGCGGTAAGCTCGGCGACGCGAACGCGACGCAAACGTGGGAGCAGTCTCGCGCGGACGCGCAGGCGGCGATCCGGTTCGCGCAGAGTGCCGCCGGTATCGATCCCAAGCGCGTGTACGCGCTGGGTTACGGCGACGGCGCCGATATCGCGATTGCCGCAGCGTCCGGCGGCGAAACGATCCCGGCGGCCGTCGTCGCGCTTGCGCCGACCGTGCTCTCGTATCGAGCGTGCCTGCAGCACGCTCTGCCGAAGACGTCGCCGAACCGTCTATCTCGCGGCGCGACCGCGTACGACAAGAGTTCGTTCGCACACGATCCGGCGGTTCTCGCGCGCCGCGTGACGGCGCCGGTACTCGTCCTGCATCCCGGCGACGATCGCTGCGGCGCGGCGCAGGACGCGATCGACGACTACGATACGAAGCTGCGCGGCGCCAATCCGCGGGCCACGATCGTCGCCGCCAAAGACCTCACGCAGCGCTTCGGCGGTCAGTACGACGCAGACTCGCCGGGCGATAGCGAAGCGCTCTTTCCGTACCGCTTCGACCCCTCGACCGCGGGTGCGATCAGCGACTGGCTCGGCAGCGCCAAAGCTGCGGCGCCTGCGAGTTCGCGGCGCTCCGAACCGCAGACGTCCGGGCCGCCCAAGCCGCCGCCGGCACCGCCTCCACTCGGCGGCGCGCACGACGCGATTCCGAACGTCCACACGACGCCACAGCCGACGCCGAGCGAAGAGGTCTTGCCGGGACAGGTCACCGTGCCGGGTCCACCGCTGCCGGGCTCGCCGCCGCCCGAAGGACCCTCGCCTGCGCCGCCGGCTTCGGCGGCACCACAACCCACGTAACGAAGAAGGCCGCTGTCATCAGCGGCCTTCGATTTCGCCCGGAAGCGCCGATTAGCCGACGCTGCCTTCCATTTCCATCTTCACGAGCCGATTGAGTTCGACTGCGTATTCCATCGGCAACTCCTTGACGAAGAAGTCGAAGAAGCCGTTGACGATCATCGCCGTCGCATCCGCTTCGGAGAGCCCGCGCGACATCGCGTAGAAGAGTTGCTCTTCGCCGATCTTCGAGACCGACGCTTCGTGCTCGACGGTCGCATATTGCTCGTCGATCTTCATCGTCGGCTTCGTATCGCTCGAGGACTCTTCATCCATGATGAGCGCGTCGCACTTGACGCGCGTCTTCGACCCAACCGCGTTCGGGAAGACTTCGACGAGTCCGCGGTACGTCGTCTTGCCACCATGCGCGGAGCACGACTTATTCGTGACGACCGAAGTCGTGCGGGGTGCGGCGTGGATGACCTTGGCGCCCGCGTCCTGATGCTGACCTTCGCCGGCGAACGCCATCGAAAGGATCTCGCCACGCGCGCCTTCACCCATCAGATAGATCGACGGGTACTTCATCGTCAACCGCGAGCCGATGTTGCCATCGACCCACTCGACCGTCGCGTTCTTATGTGCGACGGCACGCTTGGTGACGAGGTTGAAGATGTTCCGGTACCAGTTTTGGATCGTCGTATAGCGGATCGACGAGCCTTCCATCGCGATGAGCTCGACGACTGCACTGTGCAGCGACGCCGTCGAGAACTGCGGTGCGGTGCAACCCTCGATGTAGTGAACCTTCGCGCCCTTGTCCGCGATGATCAGCGTGCGCTCGAACTGACCCATGTTTTCCGTGTTGATCCGGAAGTAGGCTTGGAGCGGCGTCTTGACCTCGACGCCGGGCGGCACGTACACGAACGAACCACCGGACCAGACGCTCGAATTGAGCGCCGAGAACTTGTTGTCGCCGATCGGAATGATCGTCGCGAGATATTTCTCGACGATCTCCGGATGCTCGCGCAGCGCCGTGTCCATGTCGCAGAAGATCACACCGTCCTTGGCAAGATCCTCGCGCACCGAATGGTACACGACTTCAGATTCGTACTGGGCCGACACGCCGGAGAGAAACTTCCGCTCGGCCTCGGGAATGCCGAGCCGATCGAAGGTCTTCTTGATGTCGTCGGGCACGTCGTCCCACGAGCGCTCCGTCTTCTCGGACGACTTCACGTAGTAATGAATGTCGTCGAAGTCGATCTCGGCGAGTCGCGCCGTATCGCCCCACGTGGGCATCGGCTTGCTGCGGAACGTCTCATAGGCCTTGAGCCGGAACTTGAGCATCCACTCCGGCTCGTTCTTCATCTTGGAGATGCGCTCGACGATCTCACGATTGAGGCCCTTGGCCGACTTGAAGAAATAGGCATCCTCGGAATCGTGGAAACCGTGGCGGTAATCCTCGATGAGGGCGCCGGGGGCAGCGGTAAGCTCAGTGGCCATATGTTCCAGGCTACGACGCGGGCCCGAGAATGTCAAGGAATCCGTGAAAAATCTGGCGCGGCTTGAAACGCCCCGTCGCGCCCACGGTAAACGATAACCTTTAGAACGGCGACCCGGCGACGCGAGTCCTTTACAGCGGGGGAGCAAGGGGGTATCATGCTCGTCGGGCCTGGTGGTCTCTTAAGTTAACCTTAAGACTTCCGGGCCTCATGCCGTGAACGCGGCAAAGGGGGACGGCACGCCCAACGTGCCATCGCGGGACGACGTCCGCGCCGCCGGAGAGGCTCCGGCACGCCGGCAAGATCGTCTCGAGAGGTCGGGGACGCAAGTGCACCGCACGCGCCAGCCGACGCAGCCTGGAGGTGGGATTTCCCAACCAGAACCCGAGGAGAATAATTGGAAACACGTGGTACTCACATCGTTTGTGAGCTGTCCGGCTGCAGCCCCGAGCTTTTGACCGACGTCGACGGCGTCCGCAACATCATGGAATCCGCCGCTCGCGAAGCCAATGCCGAAATTTTGAAGGTCGCCTTTCACCGGTTCCAGCCTCAGGGCGTCTCCGGAGTTGTGGTGATCGCCGAATCGCACATGTCGATTCACACCTGGCCCGAGTCCGGGTACGCAGCCGTCGACTTCTATACATGCGGGGACCACACCGACCCGCGCCGCGCCTGCGAATTCGCGGCGAAGCGCCTCGGAGCGGCGAGCATGCTGACGACCGAGGTAAAGCGCGGCATCGCGTCGACCAACGGTCAGTACACACACGTCGTGCACGAGCACGCGGGCCGTACGGTGGCGAAGCGTAGCGCTTAAGGGGATTCGCTAGACTATCGTATTGTACGCAAGCGCGAGGTTGCGTTGGAGTTTTGCGAATCCATGGCGTTTGCGGCGATCGTCGGCTTCAGCGAAGCTGAAGCCAAGCAAGCCGCACGTTGCTGGCGGTAGCGATATCACGTAAGAAGAGGGGTTTCTCCACGTTGGCAGGATCGAATTTGACGCGACCGCGGCTCCTGGGCATCGGATTCGCGGTCGTGTCCCTCGCGTTTGCCGCGTGCGGAAAATCCAATAACTCGACGCCGGCGCCGGTCGCGAGCTCGACGCCCATCTCGACGATCTCGCCGACCGTCGTCACGTCGCCGTGCGTCAACGCCGCGGTCGCCTACGAGCCCGACAACGGGAACGGCGGCTTGACCGGCGTGCAGACCGTTCGCTATGAGTCCTCGAACCAAACGCTTTGCGGTGCGGCGCCGGCGACGCCGCAGGCCGTCGCCTTCGGCGCTCCCGTGGGCAGCTTGGCCTTCGCACCTGACGCCAGCGTCGCGATTGCGCTGCTGCGCGGCAACGGCCCGAACTACAATCTTGCCCAAGACGTCTTCGGGGCGGCCTTCGGACAGATCACGCCGGTCGGCGCGACGTATCCGCTCGATACGATGCCGACTCCCGCGTCGAGCGCGTCGCCGACGGCGCTTCCGACGATTCCCGATGCCTCCTCCGTTACAATCGTGGGCACGGCGAGTCAGGCCGTCGCGTTGACGACGGGGCCGGGGGCGAGCGCAATCGTCGCGTTGACGTCGCTGACGCAAGCGCCGCCGATCTATGGCAGCAACATCCCATTCGCTGCGCCGTCCTATAGCATGTCGCCGCAGTTCCGCTCGCGCTCGATCGTACAAGCGTCTCCCGACGGCGCGACGCTGCTCTTGCGAGGCTCTGGAGATCTGGTGTCGTTCGAGATCGCGCTCGTGGCGTCGGGCTTTCAGTTCAACGCCGTCGCAAGCGACGCGACGCTGGGCTCCGGGGTCGTGCTCCGCGGGCGCGGCAACATCGCTTTCAGTCCGGTGGCCGGAGCGGGCCGGGCGCTGGTCGGCGGCACGTCGAGCGGCGGCGGCAGCACGCTTACGCTCGTTACCGGCCTGCCGAAAGCCATTACGCGTTCGTCCACGCTCACGCTGCCGGGAAATATCAACTCGATCGTCATCGATGCGAGCGGGACCTACGGCTACGTGGCGACCGATGCCGGTATCGTAACGGTCAAAGGCGTCAATGCGCCGGCGCTCTCGGTCGTCACGCCGGGGTTCCTGGGCATGGCGAACGGTACGAACGTATTGCCGTTCACGAACTGCAACGCGCAGAGTGCGCTCTTGACGCAGGTCCAAGGCATCGGACTTTCGGCGGACGGCAACTTCTTGGTGGCGCTGGGCACGCAGCCGGGAACGGCGTGCGCTTCGGCGCGTAACGCGAGCGTCGTTGCCATCCCCTTCAGTCCGACCGCCGGTGTGACGCCGAGTCCGTCGCCTGCGCCGGCGCCCGGTTCCTCGTCCACGCCCGCACCGAAGTCGTTCGTGCAGAACAACGTTATCGGACCTCCGGCTGCCGTCGACGACTTTCTCGTGCGCTAGTGCTTCCTTCCGGGAATAGCCGCAAAGTCGCTCGGCGCTTTTCCGGCCTCGCTGCGCCGCTCGTCGCTCAAAGGGCGCTGCTTTTCTTCGCTCCTCGCTCCTTGCGAGACCGAAAAATCGCTCTCGCTTTGTTTGCGGCTATTCCCGGAAGAAAGCACTGATGCCCAAGACCGAGCATTGGCAGTGGTACGTCGAGCGGTTCGCGGCGACGGAGCTGCACCATCATGCGGTCGAGGAGACGTACTACGCGGGCGCGACGCCGTTTCAGAGCATCGCGGTCATTCGTACGGCGCAGTTCGGCAAGATGCTCGTGCTCGACGGCGATACGCAGAGTTCGCAAGCCGATGAGAAGATCTACCACGAGAGTCTGGTCCATCCGGCGCTCGCGGCGGTCGATAACCGTCGCGAGGTGCTGATCCTGGGTGGCGGCGAGGGCGCGACTTTGCGCGAGGTCTTGCGGAACCCGGATGTAAGCCGCTGCACGATGGTCGACATCGACGGCGACGTCATCGCGCTCTCGAAACGCTACCTACCCGAATGGTCGGACGGTGCCTTCGAGGATGCACGCGCGCGCGTGATCGTCGGCGATGCGCTCGCGTTCTTGCGCGACGACACGGACACGTACAGTGCGATCGTCAGCGATCTGACGGAGCCGCTCGAGGATTCGCCCTCGAACGTACTCTTCAACGACGCCGTGTTCGCGAACATCAAGGCGCGCCTCGCGGCCGGCGGCGTGTACGCGCTTCAAGCCAGTACCGCGGGCTTCCACAACATGCGCCTGCACGCAAAGATGGCTCGCACGCTGCGGCAGCACTACCGCTTCGTGCGTTCGTTCTACACGCACGTGCCGGCCTTCGATAACGATTGGGCCTTTCTCGCGTGTAGCGACGCAGTCGACGTTGCGGCGCTCGACGCCGCACGCATCGAGCGCTACGTCGCCGGACTCGACGGCGAAACGTACTTCTACGATGCCGAAACGCATCGGCGCATCTTTAGCTTGCCGCTCTATCTGCGACGCGAACTCGCCAAAGCGGGAGACGTCTTTTGAGCGCAGGTCTTCCCACCGGCGTCGATGCGGCGATCGAGCGGTGGGACGTCGCGCAGGCGACGCTTTCGTTTCTCAACTCGCCACCGCAGGAGTCGCGGGCAAGCAACGCCGCCGCGCCGAACGGTGCAGAAGCATGACCCAGACGGCGCAACTCCGGCGCACCGCGCTCTACGACGAACACGTGGCGCTGGGCGCGCGTCTCGTGCCCTTCGGCGGCTTTGAAATGCCGGTGCAATACGCGGGCATTCTCAAAGAGCACGACGCGGTTCGTCATCGCGCGGGCATCTTCGATCTCTCCCACATGGCGCAGTACGAGCTACGCGGCGCGGGCGTCGCGGCCTGGGCCGACGCGCTGACGGTCAATGCGGTCGGCACGATGAAGCTGCATCAGGCGCGCTACAACATCTTTACGAACGCGCGGGGCGGCTGTCACGACGACGTCCTCTTCTACCGGCTGGGTCCCGAGCGCTGGCTGCTCGTCGTCAACGCCGGCAACGCGCCCAAGATGTGGCCGTATCTGCAAGGGGCGGCGGCCGGAGCGGAAGACGTTGCGCTCGAGACGCACCACGGCTCGCGCGCGCTCATCGCCGTTCAAGGACCGCGCGCCGTCGAACTCGTCGCGCCGCTGTGCAACCTCGATGCTGCGGCGCTGAAGTATTATTTCTGCGCGGAAGGTACCGTCGACGGCGTGCGCGCGGTGATCGCGCGAACCGGCTACACGGGTGAAGACGGCTTCGAACTCTTCGTCGACGGAACCGATGCGCCGAACCTGTGGCGTACGCTGCTCGAGCGCGGCGAGGCGTTCGGCCTCGAGCCGGCGGGCCTCGGTGCGCGGGACATGCTGCGGCTCGAAGCGGGCATGCCGCTCTACGGCTTCGAGCTCTCCGAGGAGATCACGCCGCTCGCGGGCGGTCAGGGTTGGGCGGTCAAGCTGGACAAGCCCGCGTTCACCGGCAAGGCTGCGCTCGTCGCCCAACGCGACGCGGACGACTTCGACCGCGTCGTGGGCGCCGTGCTCGCGGGCAAAGTACCGGCGCGCCCGGGATATCCCGTGTATCTCGGCGGCGAACGTGTCGGCGAAGTCCGTAGCGCAACGCTGGCGCCCGCGGCCGGTCACCGCAACGTCGCCACGGTCCTCGTGAAGAAACATGCCCATCACGCCGGAACGGTCCTGGGCATCGAGATCCGCGGGACGCTGCACGAGGCAACGGTCGTACCGCTTCCCTTCTATAAGCGCAGCCGCTAACGGGCGGCCCAGGCGGGCGTGCTGCGGCTAGGGTCTTATCGTACTAGTCTAGTATACTGGTCGGTATGCTGAGTCGTTCCGAAAAGCGCCGAGCCGTGGGACTCTATGAAGCGCGAGCGAAGTTCGGCGAGCTCGTTCGCCAAGCCAAATCCGGCCGCGAAATCGTGATCACCGAGCGTGGAATGCCGGTCGCCGTGCTTGGACCGGTCCTTCCGAGTGAATCCGAGCGCGAGCGCCGGAAACGTGAAGGCGACGAGAGCGTCGCCTGGTTCAAAGTTCGCCAAAACCGAACGCGCGTCGGTATTCCACTGCGGGAGTTGATCGATGAAGGGCGCCGTTATTGATCGTGCTCGACGCCTCCGCGGCGCTCGGGTTTGCACTCGATGATGAGTGGGATGCGAAGGCGGAACGGCACCTCGAGATCGTCAACAGCGATGGCGCCGCGGTGCCGGCGATTTGGTTGTGGGAGTTCCAGAACGCTCTGCGCAGCGCGATCCGCCGCAAGCGCATGACGGAAGCCGCCGCGCTCGGGATTCTCACGCGGATAGCAAAGCTTCCGATCGTCGTCGAACCCGTCGGCGGAGACGTGCGCTGGAGCAGTGCATTCGAAGTCGCAGTCAAGACCGATCTTAGCGTCTATGATGCATCTTATCTCCATCTCGCGCTCGAACGCGGTCTGTCGTTACTTTCCCGGAACGCACGTTTAAACGAAGGGGCAGTCAAACTGGGCATCGCGACGCTCTAAGCGGTGCCCGGCTTTGCACGACTTCCGCCCGTGCATGACTCGGCGAAGCCGAATCGTGCGCGGGTTCTGCGAAGCTCGACCCAGCTCAATTCTCTCGAAAGGATCACCTACCACGTGACGCAGCCCGAAGGTCTCCTGTATAGCAAAGAACACGAATGGTTGAAGGTCGAGGGGGACACGGCGACCGTCGGGATCACGGACTACGCGCAGCATTCGCTCGGCGATATCGTGTACGTCGAGCTGCCGCGGGTCGGGCAAGCGATCGTGCAGTTTTCTTCGATCGGCGTGGTCGAGTCCGTGAAGGCGGTCTCGGATCTGTACACGCCGGTCGGCGGCGAGGTGACCGAGATCAATCCGGCGCTCGAGGCAGACCCCGCGCTCGTCAACCGCGACGCCTTTGGCGAAGGCTGGCTCTATAAAGTAAAACTTAGCGATCCCGGCGAGTCCGCCGAATTGCTCGAGCCCGCCGCTTACGAAGCCTTCGTCGCCGCGCCCTGAGCGGCCGAGCGTAACGATTCGGCGCCAGAGCGCATCATAGACCGGGAGGCTCTTCAGCCCATGTACTCACCCCATACGGACGCCGATATCGAGGCGATGCTCGAGACCGTGGGCGCCCAGTCGCTCGAAGAACTCGTCCGGGTTCCCGCTGCCGTCGCAATCGGCGCACCGCTCGACGTGCCGAGCGCGTTGCCCGAGCTCGAATTGCAGCGCCGGATGGCCGCCTATGCGGCCAAGAATGAGGCGCTCGGCTATACATCGTTTTTGGGAGCCGGCGCGTACCGCCACTATGCGCCACCCGTCATCGGCACGCTCGCGATGCGCGGCGAGTTTTTGACGGCGTACACGCCGTATCAAGCCGAAGTCTCGCAAGGGTATCTGCAAGCGATCTATGAGTGGCAGACGTACATCTGCCTGTTGACCGGGCTCGACGTCGCGAATGCCTCGGTGTATGACGGCGCGACCGCGCTTGCTGAGGGATCGATCATGGCCGTCAACGCGACCGGCCGGCGGGCGATCCTGGTCTCGGCCGCCGTGCATCCGAATTATCGTGCGGTCTTGCACACGTATGCGCGCGGGCTCGAGCTCGAGATCGAGGAGCTGCCGCTGCGCGGCGACGGCACGACCGACTTCGCGAACCTCGCTGCCCGGCTCGCGGACGAACGCTTCGCCGCCGTCATCGTGCAGAACCCGAACTTCTTCGGAACGATCGATGTGCCGGCGCCCGACGTGCGCCGGATCATCGAGAGCAGCGGGACGGTCTCGATCGGCGTCGTTGCCGAAGCGATGTCGCTCGGTGCGCTCGCGTCGCCCGCCGCGTGGGGTGCGCAGATTGCGGTCGGCGATGCGCAATCGTTCGGAGTCGCCGTTGCGTACGGTGGACCGTACGTCGGATTCATCGCGGCGACGAGAGAGCACATGCGCCGCATCCCGGGGCGGCTCGTCGGCCGTACCGTCGATAGCGACGGGAAGAGCGCGTACACGCTCACGTTGCAGGCTCGCGAGCAGCATATCAGGCGCGAAAAAGCGACGTCGAATATCTGCACGAATCAAGCGCACTGCGCGCTCATTGCAACGATCTATTTGGCAGCAGTTGGCGCAACGGGTCTGCGGCGCTGCGCGACGCTGAACGTCGAACGGCTCCATGCGCTCGCCGAACGCGTAACGGCCGTGCCGGGGTTTGCGCGCGCCTTCGATGCGCCGGCGTTCAACGAGGTCGCGATACGCGTCCCCGCCGGTACGACCGCGCGCGCCGTGCTGGACGCGCTGCGTGAGAAGAAGATCCTCGGCGGCGTCGATCTCGGACGCTGGTATCCGGCGTTCACCGACTGCATTTTGATGACGGCGACCGAACTGACGACGGGCGACGATATCGCCGCACTCGGCAATGCGCTGGCGGCGTTCGCCCGGGAGCAGCAACTTGTCCGCGTCTGAATCCGCCGCCGCTCCTAATCGCTTCGAATTCGGCGCGAACGAGCCGCCGATCTTCGAACAGCACGGGCGCGCGAACGCGTACTTTCCGGGCGGCCGCGCGCTTGAAGAGTTTTTGCCGCAAAGCGTGCTGCGCGCGGAGCTGCCGCTGCCCGACAACAGCGAACTCGATGTCGTTCGTCATTTCACGCGCCTCTCGCAGCGCACGTTCTCGATCGACACGGGTTTCTATCCACTCGGCTCGTGCACGATGAAATACAATCCGCGCGTCAACGATGCCATGGCCAACCTGCCGGGATTCCGAGACCTTCACCCGTTCGCGCCGGACGAACTCGCGCAGGGTGCGCTTGCGGTCATGTACGACCTCGAAACGTACCTCTCGTCGATCTTCGGGATGGCGGCGTTCTCGCTCAATCCCGCGGCCGGTGCCCATGCGGAACTCACGGCGCTGCTCATTGCGAAGGCGTATTTCGCGAAGAAGGGCGAGGGCAAGGCGCGCACGACCGTGATCGTTCCCGACACCGCGCATGGCACGAACCCGGCGTCGGCAGCGATGGTCGGATACAAAGTCATTTCGCTGCGGAGCGATCCGCGTGGCCGCGTCGGCGTCGCGGAGATCAAAGCGGTTCTGGGCGAAGATACCGCCGTTTGCATGATGACGAACCCCAACACGCTCGGACTCTTCGAAGATCACATCGACGAGATCGCCGCCGCCGTGCATGCCGTCGGCGGCTTGATGTACTATGACGGCGCGAATGCGAATGCGCTCATGGGCAACGCGCGGCCGGGCGACATGGGCTTCGATCTCATGCACCTCAACCTGCACAAGACGTTCTCGATTCCGCACGGCGGCGGCGGCGCCGGCCACGGTCCCGTCGGCGTCGCGGCGCACCTAGTCGACTTCTTGCCGACGCCGGTCGTGCGCAAGGACGGCGACGCGTATGCGCTGGACTTCGAGCGGCCACTATCGGTGGGGCCGATGCGTTCTTTCTGGTCGAACTTCGCGCATGCGGTACGCGCGCTGACGTACATTCTCGCCAACGGCGGCAACGGGCTTACCCGGGTCTCGCAGCTCGCCGTGCTCAACGCGAACTACCTGCGCGTGAAAATACGCGACTTCTTGGAAGCGCCGTACGATGAACCGTGCCGCCACGAGTTCGTCGTCTCGGCGCAAAACCTCAAACGCGAGACGGGCGTTCGCGCGCTCGACATTGCGAAGGCGCTGCTCGATCACGGCTATCATGCCCCGACCATCTATTTCCCATTGCTCGTTCCCGAGTGTTTGATGATCGAGCCGACGGAGACGGAATCGAAGGAGACGCTGGACGCGTTCGCCCGTGTGTTGCGCGACATCGTCGAAACCGCAAAGCGAGAGCCGCAAAAAGTCCTCGAGGCGCCGCAGCGGACGATCGTGAAGCGCATCGACGAAACGCGCGCGGCCCGTCAACCAGACTTACGGTGGATGGCAACGCGCGAGCCGTAGACGCCACGGATGCGCCGGGAACGAAATTGCGAGAGTTTCGTCCAGCCAGGCACGCTGCGTCGATGTGAGTCGCGGCAGCACGGCATCGAAGTCGCAGTCGTCTTCCGGTCTCACGTTCTTCGCTTTGTAAAATAGTACGACCTCAGGCGCGAGCACCGGGAGGCCGGCCGCCGTGCGCCATCCGAGTGACGCCAGTGGGCGTCGCACGCGCGCCTCCCGTCGCGAGACCCAGTCGTCGCCGTCACCCTCGTCGAGCAAAATCTCGAGCGACCACGGTCCATCCGCAGTCCGTCTGCACCACAGCCCATGGATCGGAAGCTCGAGCGTCTCATTGGGAAGCCACACGCGCAATCTCCCGGCTCCCGGTGGATCGGCGACCGCGACGTCCCAGTTGCGTAGGAGGTCGCGCAAAGCGCCTTGTTCGCGGCGTAAGATGACGACGTCGGTGTCACGATGCTCGCGAATGTATTCTCCGGCTGCGAGTTCGATCGCCCAGCCGCCGGCGACCCACCAGTAGCCGCAAAAATTATCGAATAGCGATTGCGTTTGGGCCAGTGTTAGCGGGCTCCAGCTCGCAGTCACGCCCGCCATGTAGCCAGCGTGTATGGCTTACGCTTTGGAGACCGACAGCGTTTTGAAATCGTCGTCCGTCAACTCGATGTTGGCGGCGGCGACGTTCTCCTCGAGATGCGCGACCGATGACGTTCCGGGGATCGGAACGATCACGGGCGATCGGCGCAGGAGCCACGCGAGCGCGATCTGGTTCGGTTGCGCGCCGTGCGCCTTGGCGACGCGATCGATGCGCTCGGAGGCGAGCTTACCGGCCGCAAGCGGTCCCCACGGGAAGAACGCGATCCCGTTCTTCGTGCAGTAGTCGACCACTTCGAGCGTTTCGTCGTCCTTGACGTGATTGAACTCCGTAGCGCCGCCCGTCGCGTTATTGAAGCGGTTCTGCACGGAGACGACGGCGACGAGTTTGCGCGCCTGTTCGATCTCGTCGACGTTGACGTTCGAAAGGCCGACGTGGCGGATCTTGCCTTGTTTTTGCAGATCGGCGAGCGCGCCCACGGACTCTTCGAACGGTACTTTCGGATCGGGCCGATGAAGCTGATAGAGGTCGATGCGATCGAGCCTGAGGCGTCGCAGGCTGCCTTCGAGTGCTTGGCGCAGATGCTCCGGCCGCGCGCTCGGAATCCACACGTCGGGACCGGAACGTTCCTGGCCGCCTTTGGTCGCGACGATCACGCCGGCCGGGTATGGGTAGAGCGCCTCGGCGATCAACTCTTCACTCACGTCGGGCCCATAGGAATCCGCAGTATCGATGAGGTTGATGTCGAGCTCGACGGTTCGCTCGAGCACCGCGAGCGCCCCCGTTTTGTCCTTCGGTGGTCCCCAGATACCCTGACCCGTAATGCGCATCGCGCCGAAGCCGAAGCGATTGACGTGCAGGTCCCCGCCGATCGTAAACGTTCCGGCGGCCGCTGCCGAGAGAGTTTGTTGTTGTGGCATAGCGGTAGCGTACCCCGCGTCCAATGCGATCTCGCGCTCGGGCGGTAAGCTTCTTTCGTCACCGGAGCGAAGCCGCGCCAATGACCAACTCGAATCACATGCCGGTCGCGTCGACGGGCGGCCGGCTCCTCGTGGACGCGCTCGTCGCGAACGGCGTCGATCTCGCCTTTTGCGTTCCAGGCGAAAGTTATCTCGCAGTCCTCGACGCGCTCCTCGACGTTCCGTCGCTTCGGCTCGTCACATGCCGCCAGGAAGGCGGCGCGAGCGCCATGGCGGAGGCCGCCGGCAAGTTGACAGGGCGCCCCGGCATCTGCTTCGTGACGCGCGGCCCGGGCGCGACGAACGCGAGCATCGGAATTCACGTGGCGCGGCAAGACGAGACGCCGCTGCTGCTCTTCGTCGGTCAGGTTCCGCGCGGACAGCGCGGGCGCGAAGCGTTTCAAGAAGTCGACTTCGTACAGATGTTCGCGCCGCTCGCGAAGTGGACGGTCGAGATCGACGCTCCATCACGCATTCCGGAGATCGTCGCGCGCGCGTTCGCCGTGGCGACGAGCGGACGGCCGGGACCGGTCGTCGTGGCGCTTCCGGAAGACGTGCTCTCGCAGTCGTGTCCCGCCGCTCCCGGGGTCGTCGCCGCGAAAGCGCGCCTGGGCGTCGACGCGCGCGACGTCGAGGCAGTTTGCACGCTACTCGCGAGCGCGCAGCGGCCGCTCGTCATCGCCGGCGGCGGACGCTGGAGCGCACAAGCCGCCCACGATCTCGCACGCTTCGCGCAGCGTAACGCGCTGCCGGTCATCGTCGACTTTCGCTGTCAGGATTTCGTCGACCAACGCCACGCGTCGTACATCGGCGATACCGGCTTCCGCCTCAGCGACCACGTCCGGCGGACGATCGTCGAAGCCGACGTCGTGCTCGCGCTCGGCACGCGACTCGGCGAGATCGCGACGGGCGGTTACACGGTGTTTTCCGTGCCGCAACCCGCGCAGCGTCTCATTCACGTCTATCCCGATCCGGGCGAGCTCGGACGCGTCTACGCAGCCGAACTCGCCATCGTCGCCGACCCGCCCGCCTTCGTTGCGGCGCTCGCTGCTTCGGAACCGATCGCGCAGGCGACGTGGCCCGAGCGCGCGCGCGTGCTACGCGCGGCGTTCGAAAACGATCGGCAACCACGCATGGTGCCGGCACACGGTGTCGACTTGGCGGCCGCCGTCGAACACATGCGCGCGGTGCTGCCGGACGACGCGATCGTCACGAACGGTGCCGGAAACTTTTCAGCGTGGCTGCAAGGCTATTACGAGTTTCGCCGGTTCGGTACGCAGCTCGCCGCACGCAACGGGTCGATGGGTTACGGCTTTCCGGCTGCGGTCGCCGCCAAGATCGTGCGTCCCGAGCGCGCGGTCGTCGCGTTCGTCGGCGACGGTGATTTCCTCATGAGTGCCCAAGAACTCGCGACGGCGATGCTCGCGGACGCGCCCATCGTCGTCATCGTCGTCAACAACGGCATGTACGGAACGATTCGCATGCATCAGGAACTCGCGTATCCCGGACGCGTCATCGGCACGGAACTGCGCAACCCGGATTTCGCTGCATTCGCCCGCGCGTTCGGTGCGGAGGCGGCCACGATCGACGAAACGGCTGCCTTCGCACCGGCGTTCGACGCCGCGCTACGCAGCGGCAAGACGACGCTGCTCGAACTTCGCGTCGATCCGGAGCTCATCGTGCCGCGCGCGACGATCGCCGAGGTTCGCGCGCTCGCACGCTCACACGCGGCGACCGCGTAAGGAACCAGTGGCCACTACGGCTTGAGCGACCAGTGACCCTCGGCGACTTCGGCTTCCGCGAGTTCGAACGTCGTCGCGTACGGCGTGAACTTGACGTGATTGTTCACGGCGGTCAGGGATTGCGGCGAGCACAAGAAAAGCCCGAGCGCTTCGTCTTGTGTGTAGCGGTCGATGAGTTCGGCTTTTGCGACGAGTTGCGAGCCGTCGGTTTGACGCGCCATGTCGTCGTAGAGCCGGTTGAACTCCGCGATCTCCGGGCCGACGCGAAACGCTCCGTCGGAACCAAAAAACTCGCGGTGGATCATCGCGGGCGTCGCCTCCGAACTGATGTCGAACCAGAAGTTGAGCAGGATGTCCCAAGGTGGAACGAGCTTGCCTTCGGCGAGCGCGCGTGCACCCGCAAGCGCGTCCGCGTCGGCTGCGACGTCGACGGCGACCTCGATGCCGAGCACCGCACGGAGATTGCCGGCGACGATCTCCGCGATTGCGGCGAAGCCGCCGGCGGTCGCAATGCGCAGCGGCCGGCCGGCGGGCCATGCCGTCAGCGCGAAGAGCCGCTTCGCTTCGGCCGGATCGTGTGGCAACGGTCGCAGATCCCGTGGATGTCCCGCGCACCACGGCGGCGTCAACGCCGGGATGTTCGACGCGTAGCCAAGCATGCCGTCGCGGATAACCGCTTCGCGATCGACGGCTAAATTAAGTGCGCGACGCAAGTCGCGATCGAAGGCGACGTCGCGGCCATCGTGCCGATTGAATACGCCGACGAGCACGCGGTTCGCATCGCAGACTTCGAGCCGTGCAAACCCCGAGGCTTTCACGCGCGCCGCATCCGCCGGCGAAACCTCGGTGACGATGTCGACTTCGCCGTCGCCCGAAACGCAAAGGTCGAGTGCTTCCGCCGCCGTCAGGTTGTTGCGGAAGACGACCTTTTGAACCCATGGTCCACGGGCGTGGTCCCAATAGGTCGGATTCGCTTCGAGAACGAGTTGCGGTGTGCGATCTTCCTTTTCAATGAGCCACGTGCACGCGAACGGGTGCGCGCGTTGCACGGCGATGACGGTGGTGATCGACGAATGACCCTCTGCCAGGGTGAACGGTCCGGTGCCCCACGGGCCCGGTGCGTCGATGATTCACCAGTTGCCGTTGCCCGAGCCCTCTCGCGCGTAGCCAAAGCCCGGTCCCTTCGTCCAGAACGATCGACTCGGCACGTGAAAGCCCCGCATCTTTGCGATCGCGAGGCCGTCGGGTTCGGGGAAGTGGAAGCGGATGCAATGGTCGTTCACGACTTCGGCGATTGACTCGCTCGGAAAGTTGAGCCACGTGCCCGGCGGATGCGGCGCCTCCCACCGCTGCATCTCATCGAAGGCGAGCTTGATGTGATGTGCGGTAAGCGGCTCGCCATTCTGATAGGAGACGCCTTCCCGCACGTCCATCTCAAGCGTTGCCCCGTCATCGAGGTAACGGTGCGCCGTCGCCATCGAGTAGACGGCGCGGCCCCGGTGGTCGGTGCGAATCGGCTCCTCCATGGTATTCCACGTGATGAAGAGCCAGTTGAGCGGCGATGGATCGACGACGTTGAGGGTGCCGACCGGCGTGCGCCGTTCGGTCTTCGCCGGCGCCGCTTGCGCATCTATAGTCGCCATAGTCTCCTCCGAACGCTGTGCTTCCCGGACCGGAAGCGAGGCCACTGGCCGTTCGTACCGGCGCAGCTGAGCCATCCTCCACGCTACGACCAACGGTCCGCATGTCGCAAGTCGTCTGACCGGTTTACGTGCGAATCGCACGTATTATGATGAGCGGCGTCGCGTTAACCGAGACGTGCGGCGTACGCGTACTTGGCCGCAATCCATTCGCACGTGCTCCCGTCATGCATGACGAACGACTCGCAGCCATCGACATCGGCATTGAAGTCGTCGTTGGCGATTTTCGTGCGCCGCCAATCGACGTTGCCGTCCGTTCGCGCGGCCGCCCGTGCTTTCGAATTCGAAAACTGTGGTGATTTCGCGAGCACGTTGAGAGCGCGTGCGAGCGTTTGCGCTTGAGTCATCGAAGCAGTTATAGTCGTTCGGTCGCCCCTCGTCCTGGCCACAACCGCACTGGTACTTTATCGACCCGGCAAGCAGTTATTCAAAGCGGTTATTCGGAAGCTCAATCGATGGCGCTGACGGATGAGGCGATCGAACAAATTAAGGACATGATCCTTTCCGGCGAACTCAAGCCGGGCGATCGCCTGCCCAAAGAGAACGAGCTTGCCGAGCGACTCGGGCTTTCGCGCAGTTCGCTGCGGGAAGCGGTTCGCGCGCTCTCGCTGATCCGGGTGCTCGACGTTCGACAGGGCGATGGAACGTACGTCAGCAGCCTCAAACCGGCCGCGTTGCTCGAGGCTATGAAGTTCGTGCTCGACTTGCACCACGACGATACGGTGCTGCAGATCATCGAGGCGCGGCGCATCATCGAGCCGATTGCGACGTCGATGGCGGCCGCGCGCATCACCGACTCCGGCATCGCGGAGTTGCGCGCACTCCTGGCGAGCGTGACGACGCAATCGCTCGATGAAGAATTTCTCAAGACCGATCTCGAATTTCACCGGCGCATCGCCCAGCACTGCGGCAACACGGTGCTCTGTTCGATTCTCGACGGTCTCTCCGCACCGACGACCCGCGCGCGCATCTGGCGCGGACTCACGCAAGAGCACGCGCTGGAACGCACGCTCTGGGAGCATCGCATGATCTGCGACGCGATCGCGGAGCGTAGACCCGATCTCGCGCACGCGTGGGCGACGACGCACGTGCTCGGTGTCGAAGAGTGGTTACGCCGCTCCCTGTAGAGGATTCAGCTTCACTGAATCCATCGCGTTTGCGTCTTTGGCGCAAGCCGCCCGTCGTCAACTGTCGGGCAAAGCCCGACAGTTTCCTAGGTAGAAGCGGCGCGCGTTTCCGGCGAAGACGTCGGCGAGCTCGCTCGGCGAGAGGTCGCAGAGCGTCGCATGCGCGAGGTCGAGGACCTGGGCGTACGAGGCGGCGAGCAGACACACCGGCCAATCCGAACCGAATAGCAAGCGGCGTGGGCCGAAGAGCGCGACCAGACGCCGCACGTACGGTACGATTTCATCGAAGCGCCAAGCGCCGCGATCGGCCTCGGTGACGAGACCCGAGATCTTGCACGCAACGTTCGGACAGGCGGCGAGCGACGTGACGCCCGCATTCCAGGGTTCCCAGCGTTGCAGCGCGATCTCCGGCTTCGCGCCGTGATCGAGCATGAATTGCAATTGCGGAAGCCGGCGAACGAGCGCGAGCGCAGCCGGGAGCTCGCGGCTGCGCACGAGGAGATCGTAGGGCAGGTTCGCGTCCGCGACCGCAGCGAGCCCGCGAACCACCGCGTCCCGCAAAAGAGCCATTGCGGATCCGGCTCGTCATGGACCAGATGCCGGATGCCCACGAGATGCCTGCCGCCGGGCCCTTCACGCAAACGCGCGATCGTCTGCGCGACGTCGCGAGCCCCAAGATCCACCCAGCCGACGACACCTGCCACGAGATCGCTCTGCGACGCGATCTCCAGCAGCTCTTGCGTTTCATCGAACGCATCGACCGCTTGGACCACGATCGTTTGAGCCACGGATAGCGTTGTAACTGCGCGGAGCTCGTCGATACCGAAGCGTTTGCGAATGGGCGCGACCGAGTCGTCCATCCACGGGTACGTACGCGTCGCGGGATCCCAGAGGTGGTGATGACTATCGACGTGCATGTTCGCGCAGCGCCTCGCGCTCGAGTTCGCCCCAGAGTTCCGCTGGAAGGGATGCGCGCAAGCGCCGAACGTTTTCGTGCAGCTCCTGCGCCGAACGCATGCCGGCCACGACGCAGGGCAACGCTGGGATCGCGCAGTGGAAACTGCAGCGCTGCCACCGGCAGTTCGACCCCGTGCCGTTCGCAGAGCTGCGCTATGCGCTGCGCCTGCGCGATGCCGCGTTCGGCGCAAAGCGGCAAGAGGCGATCTGCGCCGCTCCGATCGAGAAGGGTGTAGCGCCCGGCGAGCATGACGACGTCGAGATCGCACCGGCGCACGAGCTCCTCGAGCGGCGCCGTATCGAAATAGCGGACACCGGCATCCCATGCGGCTTGGAGCGCGGCGTCCGCGTCGCTGCCGTCGATCGCTGCGAAGAGACCGCCGAGCGGCGCGCCGCCGAAGCCGAGTTCGGTGACTTCGATGCCGCTGCGTCCGAGTTGCCGGCGCTTCACGCGCGTCAGGTTTTGCGCAGGCGCAAGCCTTGCATGCCGCCGTCGACCGCGAGGACCGTGCCCGTCGTGGCCGAGGCGAGTGGGCTCGCGAGATACGCAATCGCGGCGGCGACTTCTTGTGCCGTGACGAGACGGCCCATCGGCTGACGCGCCTCGAGTTGCCGGCGTTCTTCCATCGGATCGGGCGCAATTTGCAGCAGACGCCGGACCCACGGCGTATCGGCCGTGCCGGGGGTGACGCAGTTGACGCGGATGCGCTCGCCGATGTGATCGGCCGCCATCGCGAGCGTGAGCGCGAGCACGGCGCCCTTGGACGCGCTGTAGACCGCGCGGTTCGGTAAGCCCGCCGTCGCAACGATCGAACACGTGTTGACGATCGAGGCTGCCGGCGACTTGCGCAAGTGCGGCAGTGCTGCCCGCGTCATGCGCGCGATGCCGACGACGTTGACGTCTAAGACGCGATGCCACTCTTCGGGCGGGTTCGCTTCGATTGTGCCCGCCGCGCCGATTCCCGCGTTGTTGATCAGAATGTCCAGCCGTCCGAACGTCTTTATGACATCGGCGATCGCGCTATCGAGCGATGCCTGATCGGTCACGTCGGCGCGCACCGCATGCAGCGGCGCCGCCGCACCCGACGGATTGAGGTCGAATGCCGCGACGCGCGCGCCGCGTTCGACGAGCAGGTTTGCCGTTGCGAGACCGATGCCCGAAGCGCCGCCCGTAACGACGGCGACGAGTCCGTCAAACTCCGACACGTTTGCCAGCCTTTCGTTGTGCGTCGACCGCGCCATCCGCAGCGGCGTCGCGCCACGCCCGGCCGTGCGGGTACGCGTAATCTGCGATCGATTCCGCGAACATTTCGGCACTAAAGCCGGGCCGAGCCGGCGCCACGTAATGCGCGTTCCTCACGACGGCGGGATCGACGAAGTGCTCGTGCAGGTGATCGACGAACTCGAGCACGCGACCTTCCAAGCTCGCGCCGATCGCGATGTAGTCGAAGATCGCGAGGTGCTGCACGAGTTCGCAGAGCCCGACGCCGCCGCCGTGCGGACAGACCGGGATCCCGAACTTCGCGGCGAGCAGCATCGTTGCGAGCGTGTCGTTGACGCCACCGGAACGAACCGCGTCGATTTGGCAGAAACCGATCGCGCCCGCTTGCAGCAACTGCTTGAAGGCAACGCGGTTCGAGGCGTGCTCGCCCGTTGCTACGGCGATCGGCGCGATCCCGCGCGCGATCGCGGCGTGGCCCAGAATGTCGTCGGGGCTCGTCGGCTCTTCGACCCAGTAGAGATCGAAGGCGGCGAGGCGCTGCACCGCCGCGATGGCCTGATTCCGATCCCACGTTTGGTTCGCGTCGATCATCAGTTTGAGGTCCGGTCCCATCGTTTCGCGCGCGATGCGACAGCGTCGCACGTCCTCCTCGATGTTGCGACCGACCTTCAACTTGACGTGCCGGAATCCATCGGCAACGGCCATACGAATGCGCGAACGGATCTTCTCGTCGTCGTAGCCGAGCCAGCCGGCGGACGTCGTGTAGGCCGGGAAGCCGCGTTCGCGCACGATCCGTTCGCGTTCGGCTTTGGTCGCAACGTTGTGGCGTAGGATGGCGAGCGCCTCGGCGGGCGTCAAGGCGTCGCTGAGGTAACGGAAATCGACGAGCGCGACGAGCGCTTCGGGCGTCATGTCCGCCAAGAGTTTCCAAAGCGGCACGCCGGCGCGCTTCGCCACGAGGTCCCACGCCGCGTTCGCGACCGCGGCGACCGCCATCTGCATGACGCCCTTCTCCGGGCCGAGCCAGCGCAGTTGACTATCGTGCGTCATCTCGCGGAAGAATGCACCCATGTCGTCGCAGACCTCCGCAACGCTGCGACCGATGACGAACGGTGCGAGTGCTCGGATGCCGGCAACCTGCACCTCGTTGCCGCGCCCGATCGTAAAAGCGAAGCCGTGCCCTGCGCTGCCGGAGGGGTCGTCCGTCCGCAGGATCACGTACGCCGCCGAGTAGTCGGGATCCGGATGCATCGCATCCGAGCCGTCACGGTCCCGCGACGTTGGAAAGCGAACGTCGTACGTTTCGAAGCCGACGAACTTGGCGCTCATGGGATGCCTCGACGAAACGTAGCTGAGCTGGATGCGCCGTCCCGCTTTGGCGAGACGGCGCATTCAAGCCGGAATGTGTTAATGGCTCGCAATTTTTGAGAAGTCGTACTGTTTGTAGAGCGCCGCAGCGTTGGCGGGCGTGACTTCCGTCGTGTCCAACGTTAAGTGGTGCTCCACCGGACGGTGATGCACGATATTTTCGGCGTAGTCTGCCGCCGATTTCGCGCCGGTCGGGTAGATGAACGTGGCTGCGAGTTCGCCGAGCTGCACGGCGCGGATGCCGCCGTCGGGGATGGCGAGGCCGTCGATGCCGATGAATTTCATCGCCTTCGCGCGTCCCGCACCGCTAGCGGCTAAGTAGGCGCCAAGCGCCATCGGGTCGTTCTGGCCGTAGACGAGATCGATCTTCGGATACTGCGCGAGCCACTGCTGCATCGCGACCGTGGCGGGCTCTTTGAGCCACTTGCAGTCGCGGTCGGCGATGATCTTGATCTTCGGATTGCTTGCGATGCCGGCGCGGAAGCCTTTGTCGCGATCTTGCTGAGCGGCGTTGCTCGTGAGTCCCCGCAACTCGACGACGTTGCCACCGTTTGGCAGCATCTTGGCGGCGGCTTCACCGGCGAGCTGGCCGATCTTGACGTTATCGCCGCCGATGAAGGAGGTGTAGCAATTCGTATTTACCGTCCGGTCCATGATAATCACCGGAATGTGCTTCGCGCAGGCCTGTTCGACGGGTGCCGTCAGCGGCGCCGGTTCCGTCGGCGAGACGATGAGCACGTCGACGTGCTGCGCGATGAAGCTCTGGACCTGACTGACCTGTAAGCTATTGTCTTGCTTCGCATCGGTAATCGGTAAGAGCTTGAGGTCGGGATACTTTTTCATGAACTCTTGCAGCTGGATGTTGAGCTGCGCGCGGTACGGCTCGGCGTTGTTGGACTGCGAGTAGCCGACGACGAATTGGTGCGCTTGGGCCGCGGCCGGCGCGGTGGCCGACGTCGTGGCCGAGACCGCTACGACGCTTGCAATGACGCCGAGTGTCAGGGAACGGAGAAGTGCGGATGTCACGATGGTGAGTCTCCCTTCGAGTGGTGCGAGGGTTTGGTGAAGAAGCGTACGATCGCCCCAAAGAAGTCGGGACGTTGCAGCACGACGGCGATGACGACGATGAGACCTTTCACGATGAGCTGATCGTTGTCGCTGACGCCGTTGATGCCGAGCACGTTATCGAGCAGCGTGAGAATGAGTGCGCCCACGAGCGTTCCGATGATCGTACCGCGGCCACCGGAGAGGCTCGTGCCGCCGATGACAGCGGCCGCGATTGCATCGAGTTCGAAAGACTGGCCAGCGAGCGGATCGGCCGATGCGCTGTACGCCGCGTCGATCGGTCCCGCGAAGCCTGCCAGAGCGCCGGAGATCGTGAACACGACGATCTTGATGAGCGTCACGTTGACGCCCGAAAGCCGCGCCGCCGTTTCATTGCCGCCGACGGCGTACACGTGACGACCGAAGCTCGTCATCGAGAGGATCCATTGGAAGGCGAAGCACACGACGACGAACGCGACGACAGGATAGTAGAAGCCCGAGGTTCCCAACAGGGGTAATGCGTGGCCGGCCAAGATGTTGTGGCCCGGGGTTCCGAAGAGCTGGAACGCTGCCGACGGCGCGGTGAGCTTGCCGTCCGGTCCGACGATCTGCGTGCCGACGCTGACGTTGCCGCTCACTTCGCGTGCGAGCCCGCGCGCGATGCTGAGCATCGCGAGCGTCGCGACGAACGATTGGATGCGCAGCCATGCGGTCGCCGCGCCGTTCGCGAAGCCGAAGGTTGCGCCGACGACCATCGTGCCGAGCAAGATCGGCAGCGGTCCCCAGCCGAAGTGCGTCAGCATCAACGCCGATGCCATCGACGAGATGCCGAGCAACGAGCCGACGGAGAGATCGATGCCGCCCGTCAAGATCACGAGCGTTTCGCCGACGGCGAGAATGCCGCGCGACGAAAACGCGCCGACGGCGTTGCTGAGGTTCGTTCCGTCCAGGAAAATGTTGCCTTTGGTGACGATTCCGGCGAGCACGACGAGGATCAGACCGATATAGCCCTGCAGCGAGCCGAGCATCGGCAAGATATTGCGCGCGCGCTTGGCGATCGGCGCGGCCGGGACGTGCGCGTCTGCCATCGACGAGTCAGCCGGCATGTGCGAGCACCGCTTCGCGCATCGTTGCGGCTTCGAGGATCTGCTCTTGCGTCGCCGTGCCGCGCGCGAACTCTCCAGTGAAGCGACCCTCACAGAGCACGAGGATGCGGTCGCAGAGCGCCAAGAGTTCGGGAAGCTCCGACGACACCATCAAGATGCCGAGCCCGTCGCCCGCGAGCCGCTTCATCAGGGCGTAGATCTCGGCTTTGGCGCCGACGTCGATGCCGCGCGTCGGCTCGTCCATGAGCAAGATGCGCGGCCGCGTCAGCAGGCACTTCGCGAGTACGACTTTCTGCTGGTTGCCGCCCGAAAGATTGTTGACGATCGCTTGCGCGCTCGGCGTCTTGATGCGAAGGTCCGCGATCGCGTCGCGAACCGCGGAGCGTTCTTTCGAACGGTCGATCGTGGGCCCGCGCATGAAATGCCGCAGCGCCGAAAGCGTAACGTTGAATTGCACCGAGAGCGACGTGACGAGGCTCTGCGCTTTACGATCTTCGGTGACGAAGGCGAGTCCGCGCGAGATGGCATTGCGTGGCGACCGAATGCGGACCGGCCGTTCGTCCAAGAAGACGTGACCGCGCACGCTACGCCGCGGATGCGCGCCGAAGAGCGTTTCGAGGACCTCGGTGCGGCCGGCGCCCATGAGGCCGGCGATGCCGACGATTTCGCCTGCGTGCAGCGTAAAGGAAACGTCGCTCAGAGAACGCCGTCCGAGCGTTCGGTCCGGCGCGAGACCCAGGCTTTCGACGCGGAGCACTTCTTTGCGTCGCACTTCGGTTTCTTGGGACGGGAAAAACGCTTGCAGTGGGCGGCCGACCATCATCGTGATGAGCTCGCTGCGCGTGGCGCCGGCCATCGGCACGGTGCCGATCATCCGGCCGTCGCGCAGCACGCTGACGCTGTGTGCGATATGCGGCAGTTCTTCGAGCCGGTGCGAGATGTAGACGATCGCGACGCCGCGTTCGCTCAACCGGCGAATGACGGCGAACAGGCGCTGGACTTCGACGTCGGCGAGCGCCGACGTCGGCTCGTCCATGATGAGGATGCGCGCATCGAGTGAAAGTGCTTTCGCGACTTCGATTAATTGTTGTTCGGCGACACGGGCGAGCCCGACGGGTCTGGCGGGCGACACGGCGAGGTCGAGCTCGGCGAGATACCGTGCCGTTTCGCGATGCATGCCTTTGCGATCGAGCTTCCCCCACCACGTGCGCCGCTCGCGGCCGAGAAAGAAGTTATCGGAGACGGGCAGCTCGGGAACGAGGTGCAGCTCTTGATGGATCATCGCGATGCCGAGGTCGCGCGCGACGCGCGGCGTGCGGATGATTACGGGGCGGCCGTCGATCGCGATGTCGCCTTCGTAATCGGTGAAGACGCCGCTCAGAATGTTCATGAGCGTCGATTTGCCGGCACCGTTCTCGCCCAGCAGCGCACGAACTTCGCCCCGCCGAACGTCCAGCGAGACGTCGGTGAGCGCCTGGACGCCGGGAAAGCTCTTGCTTATTCCGGTGAGCCGGAGCGCGAGGGGTTCGAGTTCGCTCAGCGCTTCGAGTGGCATGGCTTCAGGCGGAGGCGGGTGTCGAGCGTGACAGCGAGCAGAGGGCACCTCCGACGTCAAGACATCCGATGTTTGACGAGGAAGCTCTTTTGTGCTTCCGCGCTGTGTTCCTGGAGACGGTTTTCATATGAAGCTCGCCCCCGACGTCAAAGGCAATGCAAGCGATACGCTTGATGCCTGCGGAAGCGAACCTATCGGCGTGAAAAGTCCATCGCTCGTTCCTGCATTCGAACATCCGACGAAAATTGTAGAATCGAGATCCAAAAAGCGAAAACTGCCTGTCGCGGCGCTTCCTTTGCCTGCTTTTTAGACCAACCATCAGCGCATCCGAGTGCGGTGCGAAGCGCAGAGGCGATAAAAAGTTATCAGGCTGACGGGCGCCTCAAGTGGCGCGGTCGCGTGGTCGGCGGTGTCTCAGCGAGGTAATGAAAAAATTGCTTGCAATCGCGGCCTCGACGTTGGCCGGGTTGCGCGCCCTGTTATTGAGCTCACCGGACCGGAGCCGGAGCTTTGTGCTCGTGCCAGCTACTCAGCGGCACGCACGCGGATCGTCGCCCGCGCTCCGTCCGGCTCCGGCGAAGCGCTAGGGCCGGCTATGCTTCGTAGTGCCATTGCGCGCGCGCAGCCGCAGCGTGCGGCGACTGCTTCGCGCGACGCGGAACCGTCCGGGTGGTCGCGTCTCATCGAGGGTTCGTCGGCCGACGTCCTTCGAGCGATCGAAGAAATTGAACGCGACTTAGCCCACGGCCGCGTGCCCGTCACGGATAACGTCGAGGCGCTTCTCGCGCTTGGATTCGCGCCGAATCGGCCACAGGATCCGCTCGATACGACGTGGTCCCGTGCAGTGGAAAGCGACGACCTTCGCGGCGGTTACAAGCATCAGGTCATTCAGCTCGCCGAACTCGAAGCGCCGGCGCTCACGCCGTCGCACTGACCGCGGGTTCCCGGACGCGCTTTAGCGTGCGGCGCGCTCGAAGAGTTCCGCGACGCCGAGCGCAAAGTGCGGCATTGACGCGTGCGCGAGCGTGTCGCCACTCTCGAGCAAGCGGGGTCGCTGGCCATCGTGGACTTCGATCGTCTTCGCTTTTGGGTCGACGATGAATACGGCCGCAGAGCCCGCAGCCAAGTACGTTCCGATCTTGTCATCGATGTCTGCGCGCCGATCATCGGGCGAAAGTATCTCGACCGCGACCGTCGGTGCTGCAAGCGGCACCTCCACCGCCTGGAGCGGAGCGTCGGCGCCCAGCATTTCGTAGGAAAGATACGCGACATCGGGTACGAGCGGGCGCACCGGACCACCAGGCGGAGTGACGCGGAAGCGCCATTCCGTGCCGACGCGGCCGGCATTCTCGCGCTCGACCCAGTCCGTCATTATTATTACGAGGATGGCCTGCAGGCGGGCGTGCGAGTAGGTCGGGCTCACTTTCTGGAGCGCGCGGCCGCGGACCCATTCCGTCTCGGGCTTCGTCTCGGGAAGTGTGATCTCGTGTAGCGCCATCTCACATCATCTTATCACGGCGATACCTCGACGAGGCAAGAACGTCTAAGGCCGATGTGCACTGGCGCGGTAAAGCTTTCACGCGATATAACCCATCCACAGTTTTATGCAGAGAGCTGGCGCACTTGCGAATCCATAAGCGTCGCGCGCTCGACGTACGCACAGAGGTAATTCACCTGGCGCATCTGGTCGATCGTTTTCGGTTGGTACCGTAGCAGGGTCGGACTGCACACGACGATGCTCAGGGCTTGCGCTCGCGAGACCGCTACGTTGAAACGGTTCGCGTTGAAGAGAAAGTCGACACCGCGCGGCGCATCGTCGCCGCTCGACGTGGCCATCGAAAAGATGACGACCGGTGCCTCCTGGCCCTGGAACTTGTCGACCGTGCCGACGCGGATCTCTGCGCAGCCGGCCTCGCTAAGCAACTCGAAAATTGTTGCGCGCTGCATGTTATACGGTGCGACGACCAAGATGTCGCGCTGCGTGAGGCGCCTGGGCAGACCGTCGCGAATCGTAACGGTTCCGCGTAGCAGCCGCGACACCACACGGGCGATCTCTTGCGCTTCCTGGGTGGATCGCCGAGCGTTCCCCTCGTGTTCGACGGCGAGATACGCGAGGCCGGATGCCGGGAGCTGCGCGGCATCGATCCGGTTCGACGCGTTTAGCGGTGACGCGCGTAACCGGCCTTCGTAGAACGCCTCCGATACGAAGGCGTCGATCTCGGGATGCATCCGGTACGACGTGTCGAGAAAAAGACCGCGCGTCGCGGGGACGGTCTGCGCATCGCCGAGCAGGTGCTCCAGGATCGAGAGCTCCGTGCCCAGCGGATGCGAACCTTGCACGACCTGCGGCAACTGCTGCGGGTCTCCGAGGAGCACGACGCTCTTGCCGGCGAGCGAAACGACGAGGGCGTCGGCGAGGGAGACTTGTCCCGCCTCATCGACGACGACGAGGTCGAACGCGCCGCGCTGTGCTTCTTCGGCCCATGCGAACGTGGTCCCCGAGACGAGCGCACACCCGGCGTAGCCGCTCGATGACGGCGCGTCCGCAACCATCGACCACGTCGCGAGCGGTTCGTAACGCGAATCGGACGTGGAGTCGCTGCTCTTGTGGCAGCCGCTGAAGCGAAAGCCACGCGCCTCGGCCGCTTCTTCGATCTTGCGCAGCAAGTTGTGCAGCGCTTTATGACCGATCGCCGCGAGCGCGACGCGCTTCCCCGCTTGCAAGAGATCGACGACGGCGTGGGCGCCGATCGTGCTCTTCCCCGAGCCTGGCGGACCTTGCACGAAGAGCGCGCTACGGTCGAGGGCGGCGATCGAAGCGGAGACGGTCTCCTTCGTGACGGCATCGGGCTGCACGCGCGCACCCGGCGGCCGGCCGATGAAGCGCGGCCCGCGCGCGAACAGTAATTCCGACGTTGCGGGATAGTCGGCTTCGAGCGTGCCGTCGAGATATGCAGCGGCGACGAACTCTAGCGCCAGCCGCTTCGGCTTATCGGGAACCGGGCCACAGGGCATCAAGGCGCGCAGAGCTGTGGGTGCGATCGTGCCGGACAGTTTGATCTCGAGCGTTCCGTTCAAATCGTCGACCCGGGCGAGCGTTCCCGCCCCGAGTCCCGTGTGCGCGTTGACGACATTGCCGGATAGATCGTGTTCCTGCGCCGGAAACGCGTAGGTCTGGACGTACGAGCGATCTTTTGGTTTGAGCTTGTATGGCGCGACGCCGGAACGCCACGTGAGGCCGCCGATCGCCTTGCGATCGAACTCCTCGAGATCTTCGGGATGTTCGGTCCGTGCGAAGAACTCCCACCACTCGGGTTTTTGTTCGCGACGGTAATACTGCAAGAGATTTCCGAGCAGCCACCGAGCGCGAATCGTTTCGTCGGCAGCCCGCAACTCCGCAAGCGAATCGGGCGCCGGCAATCCATCGAGCAGCCGGCGTTCGAGCTCGGTGCGTTCGGCGCTATCGGCGAGCGGCGGGACGTCGCGCGGTTCGAGCCACGGTAAGGATTCCGCCAGCGTCCGGTCGAGCTCTTGACGGACGCCGAGCAGCCATTCGCGCAGCGCGTGCGTCGAACGGCAATCGTCTTCGTTATACGCGCGAATGTCTTCGAGCAGTGCGGCATCGTGCGATGCGAGCCAGTTCTCGAACATCACGATCGAGTCGCCGCCGCCCTGGGTGATCGTGTGGCGGCGCCAATGATAGAGTGCTTCGACCTTCTTGATGGAGTACGACGGCTGCGAGATCCACATCGCCTGTCGCACCGCCGGATAGAGATCGATGAAAACGCCGTGCCGTAAAAAATCGTCGATCTCGTTTTCGCGCGAGGCGAAGCGGCCCATCAAGCGTTTGAGCGCGCTCACTTCGTAGGCCGCGTAATGGTAGACGTGGAGCTCCGGATACTGCAGGCGCCGCGCGCAGACGAAGTCGACGAACGCTTCGTACGCGTACCGTTCGTCCGCGGGCGTCTTGCCCCAGAAGGGATGATACGTGTCTTCGCCCGGCAGATACATGCCGAAGAGATATTCGAGACCGCGATCGGGGCGATAGAGCGGGTCGCCCTCCATATCGAAGAAGACGTCGCCCACTGCGGCGCGTGGCAACCGTTTGAGGCCGGTGAGTTCGGCATCGGCGATCGGCCGAAACGTGTAGCTGTGTTCCGCGCTCCCGAACTCCGCACGTGCGCGCCGATATTTGTGTTGTTCGGCGGCTTGCTGCCCAAGGGACGCGAACGTCGGCTCCGCCATGCCTTTCGGACGTGCGTCCTCGTTCGCTGCCGCGAGCCCCGCCATGGTCGTGATTCCGGAATCTTCGAACTTCGCGATTTGGTCGCGCCGGATGCCAGCTACGAGACTGAGGTGGTCGTCGCGGTCGCGCCGGGCGGCGCAGGCGTCGTCCCAGGCGCAGAGCTCGCAGTGCGCGCACGCGAACGGATAAGCGTCGCGTTGTGTTTCATTAGCGGCTAGGAATGCGGCTTTGAGCCGGCGGTAATAGGCTGCGTAGTCGGCGACGCGGAATTGGCGCTCGTCGCCCGTGCCCAGAACGATGTACGCGTGCTCCGGCCCCGAGCCCGCAATGCGCGCAACGTGATCGCTGTAATTGCAGAGTTGAATGAGGAAGTAAGGTTTCGGCGAGGACGCGAGCTTCGTGTCGACGACTTCGTAGCTCCACGCCCACCGCGTCGACGGGCGCTCCACTCGGCGCAAGAAGTCTGCCCTTCCAAGAAACGTGCCGTCGAAGAACGTCGCCTGATAGATGACGTGCACGCCGCGGGCCATCGCCGCCACCGTCTCCGCTTCGGCGGCCTCGTAGCCGGCCCGCGTTGCGACGGGCCGGTCTTCGAACGAAACCAGATCGTTGCCGTGTTTTACGCGAAGCTCTTCGAAATAGCGCCGTTCGTGTTCGTCGCCCTTGTGCGCTAAGAGTTCGACGGTCGCATCGTCGCGTACGGGCCGAATGCGGCGGCCCGAGGCAACGTCGCGGTCGAGCGCCGTGAGATGGAGACACTCCGAAAAGTTGTTGAGATCCGAGGCGGAGTAGACGAGACGGCCGTCGAGAGTTTGCACGGTTGTTTGGAAGTTAGGCTTCGACCGGGTCCCGGGCCTTGTTGCTGCGGAAAACACGGAGGACTTGGTATTGATGGCCGATGCGTGATACTCTCATGCGAGCCGATGTCGACTACGGAAATCGTCCTACCGATCACGGAGCCCGAGACCGAATGGGTGCGCGGTCGCGCGGTGCGCAAAGTGAGCCCGACTCGCGATCACAGCCGGCTGCAAACCGAATTGTCGTCGGCCATGAACGTATGGTCGCGCGGTCGAGGCGAGGTCGGCACGGAATGGCGCTTCCGCATCGAGCCGCCGGGTGAGCCACGGCGTCCCCTTGTGCCGGACATCTCGTACGTCAAGGTCGAGCGTTTGCGCGGTTTGCCGCACGACGCAATGCAAGCGCCCGCGTTTGCGCCGGACGTTGCCGTCGAGATCCTCTCTCCCGATGATGATCTCCGCGACGTGGCCGCGAAGGTCGAGGTGTACCTACGGGCCGGTACCGCGCTCGTATTCGTCGTCGACCCGCCAAGTCGGATCATTCGCGTTCACGACGCCTCGGGCGAAACGGTGCTGACCGTGGCAGATACGCTTCGCCACGCAGCATTACCGGAGTTCGCGTTGCCGCTTGGACCGCTGTTTTCGAGGGCCCTCGACCTACCGCGTTAACCGGCCCGAACTTCCTCGGGGCATCGCACCGATGTCTTCTCCGTACCGTCGAGGCTCGAAGTGACGCGCGCCGAACATGCTTGCTGTGGAACCTTACGCGGTTCGAGCCGAAAAACGTCGCGTCTTGCTCGATTCGGCGCTGGCCGATATCGTTGCGCTCTGCGCCTCGAAGAGCGACATACGCGGCGTATACGTCTTCGGATCGTATGCGTCGGGCAATGTCGGGCCGCACAGCGATCTCGACCTGGTCGTCGTCCGGGAAACGACGCTGCCGCGTATGCAACGCGGTGACGACCTTTTGCGAGAACGGCGGATGTTAGTACCGCTCGATCTCATCGTGCTGCGGCCCGACGAATTCGACGACCGGCTGAAAAACTCGAGCTTCGGCCGGACGATCCTGCAGAACTTGCGGCGCGTCGATGCAGGATGATCGTCGTCAACTTGCCGGCTGGTGGCTGAACGGAGCTCGCCAGGATCTCGCGATCGCCGAGGACGGTGTCGCACGCTGGTCCAACGCGTCGTGCTTTCACGCGCAGCAATCCGCGGAAAAGGCGTTGAAGGCGGCGCTCGTGCTGGCGTCGGGCGATAGCGCCCGAACCCACGCCCTCGTCGTACTCGCGGCCGAACTCGTTAGCGCCGGAACTGCGCTCGACGAACCGGTACTCGAGGCCTGTAAGGTGCTCGATAAGTTTTATGCGCCGACGCGCTACCCCGACGCCCTCGGCGGTGTCGATCCAACGGAAATCTTCACGGAGCGCGAAGCTCGCGAAGCGGTCTCACTCGCGCGTCACGTTCTTACGTTCGCAGAAGCACTCTTGAAACCCGATGACGCGCTTGAACCTACTCAATCGCCCGTTGTGGATACCGGCATCTGAGAAGGGCAGGCGGTCGAAGCTGACGCGACTACTTCTCGGCTGTATCGAGCGCCTCGATGAGTGCGTCGACGAACGACTGCAACTCGTCCGCCGTCGAGATGAGCGGCGGCACGAGCTGGATGGTCGCGCCGATCGGCCGGGTGAAGTGGCCGCGTTCGTAGAGTTCGTTCGCGATCCGCCAAGCCGGCGTTAGCGCGCCGTTGCGTGCGATTCGCGCGTCGTCGAGTTCGATGCCGATCATCAAGCCGGCGCGCCGTAGGTCGGTCACGAGGCGGTGCCGCACGAGCGGCGCGAGCAGCGCGTCGAGCGCGGCTTCCGTTCGGGCGACGATCTCGAGCGTTCTTTCCGTCTCGAAGAGTTCGAGCGATGCAAGCGCTGCAGCGCATGCGATCGGATTCGCTGCGTACGAGTGCCCGTGGAAGAAGTGTCGCGCCTCCGCGTACTCGCCGAGAAAGGCCGCATAGACGCGCTCGGTCGCGACGGTCGCCGAGAGCGCAAGCGTGCCGCCCGTGATGCCTTTGCCGAGCACGACGATGTCGGGCTCGAGCGCGAGTTGTTCGAAGGCGAAGAGCGTTCCGGTGCGGCCGAATCCCGTCGCAATCTCGTCGACGATGAGCAACGGCGTACGTGCGGAGCGCAGCGGCGCGTATCGCGTTTTGGGCAGAATGCGCATGCCGGCCGCCGCCTGCACGATCGGCTCGACGATAATCGCGGCGACGTCGTCGCGTGCGAGCGCCGTCACGACGTCGTCGTATGCGAGTGTCTCGACGACGAGCGCGCCGAAGCGCTGCTTGAAGAGCGCGATATCGGAGACGCTCATCGCGCCCGCCGTATCGCCATGGTAGGAGCCGACGAGGTGCACGAAGCGCGAGCGCTGCGGTTCGCCGACGTTCTGCCAGTATTGCAAGCACATTTTGAGGGCAGCCTCGATCGCGCTCGCACCGTCACCAGAGAAGAACGCGTGATCCAGACGCGTGCGCGCGCAAAGACGTTCGGCGAGTTCCTCGGCGACGGGATTGGTCGCGCCGAGTGCGGTGACGTGATCGAGAACCGACGCTTGCCGCGCGATCGCTTCGACGATGGCCGGATGGCCGTGTCCGTGGATGGTGGTCCAGACCGACGAGATCGCATCGAAGACTTCGCGCCCGCGCGCGTCGACGAGTCGCGTCCCGCGCGCGCGCACGAACGTACGAAGCGCGGGATCGAAGGCGCTCATTTGCGTGAACGGGAGCCAGTGCGCGCTGCTCGTCGCTAGCCTCGTCGAATCAGACATATTCTCATCCGTCGTCCTTGCGCTCACGATGAAGCTAAAGGCGGCGTTCCTCGGCTTCCGGCTCGAGCCGCGTTCTCGTCTTCACCCAATAGCGGAAATCGAATCCCACAGCTCGAGACTGTTGCGCCGGGCGTGCCCCAGCGGCCGATCGTGAGCAGCAGATCGTCGCTACCGCCTGGGGGAAAGCGATCCGCAAGACATCGTTCGACGTTCCGCTATGCAAGAGATATTCGTAACCCTGAACCGCCGTTTCGCTGCGCAGTTCCAAGCGTGGATTGAGACGTCGAAGATCGTCGATGATCGCACGCAAGCTCGGCTCGGGTGGCCAGCAGATCACCGGATCGGATGGAATTGGGGCCAAACTCGGAGGGCTGCAGCGACGGATTCATGCTCGACGGATCTTCGCGACCGATCGTTTACGGACGATGCAAGATCCCTCAGGGGGCTGCTGCAATATTCGGCAGCGCGAAACCCGTCCGTTCCAGCATCGCAAAATCCGAGTCGTCCTCGCGGCCCGCGGTTGTCAAGTACGCGCCCAGTATCAAGCCGCTCGCCCCACTGCGCATCCCCAAATCCTGAAGTCCCTGCAGCGTGATCTCCCGGCCGCCGGCGAGTCGCACGAGCGCGTGCGGCAGCGCGAGGCGTGCCATGGCGACGAAGCGCAGCGCCTCGATCGGCTCGACGATCGAACGATCCCCAAACGGTGTGCCCGGCCTCGGGTTGAGGAAGTTGATCGGCACTTCCACTGGACCGAGCTCTTGCAGCGCGCAGAGGAAGTCGATGCGGTCCGCGACCGTCTCGCCCATGCCGATGATGCCGCCGCTGCAGAGCTCGAGGCCGTAGCGGCGCACGCGCGTGCACGTCTCCCAGCGCTCGTCGAAGGTGTGCGTCGTGCAGATGGCCGGGAAGTGGCGGCGCGACGTCTCGAGGTTGTGGTTGACTTTGTCGACGCCCGCCGCGACGAGCGCATCGCAATGTTCGTCGCGCAGGATACCGAGCGAGACCGCGACGGACATGCCGGGCAGCTCCGCTTTGATGCGCCGCGTCGCGTCGCACACACGCTCGAGCAGCGCCTTCGAGGGCCCGCGCACGGCGACGACGATGCAGAACTCGCCTGCCCCGCGCTGGCGTGCGTCGCGCGCGGCGGCGACGAACTCCTCGGCCGGCCGCAGCGGTTCGGGTGCGACGTCCGTCGCGAAGCGCGCGCTCTGCGAGCAGAAGTGGCAGTCTTCGGAGCAGCCACCTTTCTTCGCATTGAAGAGCACCTCGACTGCGGCCTCGTTGCCGTATGCGCGCACGCGCACTTCGTCGGCGAGCACGAGCAGATCGGCAACGTCGGGCTGCGGCATCGCGGCGAGCGCCTCGAGTCCGTCGCGCGTCAGGGGACCCCCGTCATCGAGGACGGTACGGCGGGCTGCGGCGACGGCTGGATACATAGACGAGCGTTCCTTCAAAGCGAATGTTAGAGTGACGCGCCCTTTAGTACGTTCGGGATGCTAATTGAGCCTTTTATCGTAAGGCTCGGACATGAGCCGGCGTATAAAACGAGTCCTGAGGCAGCAAGGGCCGCAGCTTCTGCCGTCGTCGGATCTTACGTCCCAATATCGCGATGCGCTGACTTCGCGTGGGTTTGCAACGAAATGTGCCGAGGCGACTTTCATTGCGCTCACCCGAAACAGTTCGACCTACGGCTTGCGCCTCCAAGAGCCGACAACGGGCTTCGTCACGCTTGGCACGTTCCTGGACAAACACGAAGTCGAGCGCTACGAACCGCTGCTGCTTCTGACGGCAGCCGCCGCCGTCATGTCCGTCGTTCCGTTCGTGCGCATCATACCGAACATGAATGATGGCACCGTCGCGTTCATCGTGGATGCGCTCGTCTCGTCGCCTGACCATCTCGCTCGGTGTATCGACCGCTGGACTGCATCGATCGATGAAGCGGGTGGGATGTTTGTGTCTGCGCTCGACAATTTAGCCGAGCCGCCATCGCGCCGCAAGAAGGTGCCGAGGACCGGCGCGGACACGTCCGTCTACCGCCTTCGGATTCGTCTGCGGGACGTCGAGCCGGCGATTTGGCGGCGCGTCGAAGTTTCGGGCGACGCTACCTTCGCGCAGTTCCACCGGATCCTCCAGGGAGCGATGGGTTGGTGCGACGCGCACGCGCATCGCTTCGAGATTGGACGGCAAGCGATCGGCAGCGCTGACGGCGGCGGGTTGGATGGGGCGCTCGACGAGCGCCGCGTGCGTCTGCGCGACCTTGCGAAAGCGAAAGCGAAGATCGTCTACTGGTACGATTTCGGAGATGACTGGTACCATGACGTCACGGTAGAGGCGATCGAGCCGCCGGCGAGCGGGCAGCGATATCCGCGGCTCCTCGACGGTGCGCGTTCGGCGCCACCCGAAGATGTGGGCGGCGTGCCGGGATACGGAGCCTTTCTCGAGGCGATCGCCGACCCCGCACATGCCGAGCACGATGAGCTGCTCGAGTGGGCCGGCGGCGCATTCGATCCTGAAGCGTTCGCTCGCACCGAGCTCGAGCGCGCCATGCGTAAGAAACGCTGATTGCAGGCGATCGTCACTGCCGGCTGTAGCGATACTTACCTTTAATATAGGAGTTGAAGAAGAAGCCGAGTGAATCGGCTGACATCAGCCCGGCGTGCACCTCGCGCGATACGTCGGCATACCGATACACAGCGCCGCTCGTGAATTCGATCTCGAGCAGCTTGCGCCGTTCATCGTATCCGACCGACGCGATCGTGCTCGACGATACCACGTTCCGCTTCACAGCGTACGAAAAAGCGACGTCGCGCTCGCGACGCTGCGCGATGCATCGACGTCATACGGCACGACACCCAGGAGTGAAACGTGCGCGTCGAGGGCACGCCGGACCTCATTGCGATATGCCTCGTCCGTCGGTCGCCAGCGCTCGACGAGGACCGCACCGCGGACGGTGACGGCGTGCGTGTCGAGGTAGGCGAGGGTTAGCAATGCATGATTGATGCAGCCGAGTCGCAGGCCGACGGCAACGATCGCTTCACAGCGCGCGCGCGCGGCGACGGAGGCAAGCGTTTCGCGCTCGTTGAGCGGGACGGCGACGCCGCCGGAACCTTCGATGACGAGTGGTTCTACAAATTCGTCGAGCTGGGCGCAAAGCGCGTGCGCTTCGAGTGGTTCCGCGCCGGCAGCGAGCGCCGCGGACCACGGATCGCTTGCAAGCGGAAAGCGCGCAAGCTCGCGTCGCTCGCAACCGCTAAACGATGCGGCGGTCGCAGCGTCGCCCGGCGCGTCCTTCGGGAGGCCGGTTTGTACGAGCTTCACGATCGTCGGCTGGTTGCCGAGTTCGACGAGTGCGCGCGCGACGGCCGCCGCAACACGCGTTTTGCCGACATCGGTGTCGGTGCCGGTCACGAAGAAGCGCATCAGCGGGTTGCGAGACGAACATGCGCCATGACTCGCACGAGCGCGTCGATGTCCGCGTCCGTGTGATCGGCACGGACTGTGATGCGCAGTCGCGCAGTGCCGGGCGGTACCGTCGGCGGCCGGATCGCCGGTGCGAAGACGCCGCGTCGCTCGAGTTCGTGAGCGAGCGCAAGCGCATCGCGCTCGCCGCCGATGATGAGCGGCACGATCGCGTCGCTGCCGCCAGCAACGTCGAAGCCGCAGTCCCGCAAGCCAGCGCGCACGCGGCGAGCGTTGCGTGTCAGGCGCTCGCGCAAGTGATCGCCTTCATCGGAACCTACGATCGCGAGCGCCGCCCGCGCGGCGGCGGCGATCGCGGGCGGGGGCGCCGTGTCGAAAACGAACGTGCGCGCCGCCGTCGCGAGCAAGGCGATGGTATCGGCCGGTCCCGCGACGAAGCCACCTGCCGCGCCGAGCGCTTTCGAAAGCGTTCCGATAACGAGGACGCGCTCGTCGGCATAGGCCGCGGCCGAACCGGCGCCGCGCGAACCGGCGACCCCGAGCGCATGAGCTTCGTCGACGACGAGCACATCGGCCTCGCGGAGAGCCCCGAGTAGTGGAGTTAGCGGCGCGATGGAGCCGTCCATCCCGAACGTCGATTCCGTCACGATCAGCGCCGCGCCGTCGTCCACTTCACGTAACGGAAGCGTTGCGTGCGTAAAGATGTGCCGCGGGACTTTTGCGAGCCGGAGCGCATCGATCAGACATGCGTGCACGAGTGCATCGGAGTACGCAACGTCGACGAAACGCGCGACTGTCGTGATTACGCCGAGTGCCGCGAGGTAGCCGGAGGAGAAGAGCAACGCGCGTTCGCGACCGGTCCAGGCGGCGAGGTCGTCCTCGAGCGCCGCATGTTCGCGATGTGCGCCGCCGAGTAGCCGGGAGCCGCCGCTGCCGACGACGTCGCTCTGCCGTAGAGCGGCGAGCACGCGAGAATCGCGGCTGAGGCCAAGGTAATCGTTCGAGCAAAAATCGGTCGCCCCGGCCGGTACGCTGCGACGCGGCACGCGCAGCAGCGCGCGCTCCTCGAGCGAGGCGAGTTCGTGCCGAACGCGCTGGAGATGCCTCATCTCACGTAAGTCATCTGCGCGAAGGGCGGCAGACGTGCGCGCGGGCTCGCAGTGGAGCCGAAGCGTTCATAAGCTCAGAGCTCGAGATCGAGCGTGGCGATCGAATCGATGCGCTCGACTGAAGCGATGGCGCTGACGACGGTTCGCGCGACGCGATCGTACTCGCGCCTTTGGTAGGCTTCGAGCGTACTTGCATCGACCGCCTCGAACGATGGTTCCGCTTCGTGCAGCAGAAACGCGTAGAAGGCGACCTGCACGAGATAGCTCGTGCGCATGCGCGTGAGTCCCGTTTCCTGATAGTCGCCCGAGCCCACGAGCCGCTGCAAATGGACATTATCCATATTCACGAAGATCGTGACGTCTTCGCGCGACTCGCCGACCGTCGCTACGCTGGTTTCGTCGAAACGATGCGCCGCCCAGCCGTCTCGGAACACTTGGTAAATTTCCGGGACGCGCGCACCCGCGCGGCCGTCGTTTTTCGCCGCCACTGGTTCGGGCGGTGCGACGATGCTGAACGGCGCGCTATCGGCTAACACGCTTCCGAACGCGTCCGTCAAGCGGACCGTCACGCTGCCTTCGCTACCGGCAGCCCCCAGGACACGGGCACTCGCGCGCGCGCGACCGCCGCGAAAATCCGTCGCGCGCACGAACTCGGCCGCTTCCGGCGGATCGATAGCGAGCACGAGTCGAGCATCCGTATGCAGCGTGAGGTAGCCGTCCGGCGCATCGGAGTCGATCGCGATGCGGCTGGTGCGGCCGCTGGTGAACGCGAGTGGTCGCGCGGCAGCGACGCGCACGAAACTCGGGTGTTCGAGCGTCGGCAGCGCTTCTTGTTCGGCGCCGGTGTCGCCGTCGGGCCGGTCTTCGGCGTCGCGGTGGTCCGCGTTCGCCGTCGTCGCACGCCCGTTTTGCGCGGCGCGCGTCGCTGGTTCTGCGCCCGGCCGGAACTTTTCCATCAGCTCGACGAAGCGTCGCCGCAAGCGTTGTTGATCGGCTGCGACGTCGCCTTCGAGGAGCGCGCGCCGGCGCTGTGCGTTGAGCGCCGCGAGCTTGGCATCGTCGAGCAGTGCGTCGCGCACGGCATCGAGCAGCGCGCGATACGTCGCACCGTGCTTGAGCCGGTCGCGCGTCGACGAGACGAGATCGCGCTTGACGTTCGCCGAGAGCGCTTCGAGTTCGATCTGCACGACGAGCGCGTTCTTGAGGTACGGAAGTTTCAAGGCTTCGGTGAGGAAGCGCCGGTCCTCGCTGCCGTGGGTTTGTCCGAAGCTCGTCATCGCGACGGGACGCTTGCGATCGGGATGCAACGGTGAATCGTCGTCGGCGAGTACCCAATACCGAACGTGGCAAAAATCCGCGCGACGCTGCGAGCGCACGACGACGTCGACAGCGTGCCGGTATGCTACCGCCTCTCGGGGCGCGTGTTCGAGCGCCGCGGCGCGGCCGACGATCGTGCGCTCGTTACCCCCCTCGACGACGCGCCGCCGGCGCGCCTCCACGAGCGTAAAGGGCAGCACCGGATCGAAGAGCGCGCGTTCCAGGATCGCTCCAAGTCCGCGGACGGGATCGCAGACGTTGGCGTTCGCATCGGGGAGGTCGTAGTCGAAGTGCCGCACGAGCGTACCGCGTCCGAAGGCAGCGTTTGCGGGAAGCGTCGCGATGGCGCCGCTCGGGTCGAGGAGGTAATCGTAGCGGCCGTTCTTGTTGCGGCGCGGATCGAGTTCGCGAAAGCGAACGAACGTTACGCCCAGCGGATCGGTGCCCGTACCCGAGACGATCGTCGTGCCGCGCGGTGAGAACGCGAACGTCGTCGAGCCGCCTTGCCCGTAGGCGCCGGCGAGGTACGGCTTTGCGAGTTTGTTGCTGCCGGCCAAGTTGAGGATGGTGTCCGGCATCGTGTCGGGCGCGAGGCCCGTCCCCCGATCGCGAACTTCGAGCACGGGCCGTTCGAGCGTCTTGCCGTCGCGCACGCTGACGACGATCGCTTGTGCGAGCGCCGCCGCTGACGCGGCATCGAGATTTCCGAGACGACCGTCCGGAATCGGCACGAGGATCGCGGCGGCTTCGCGGGGCGTTTCGATCGAGCGCAGGAGCTCAGGCGCCGCGGCCTCCGCGTAGCGTTCGAGGACCGCATCGATCGCATTGGTGATGCGCTCGACGAAGGCGAGCGCCGGATCCGAACCGATATTGACGAGCCCGAAGTTGCCTTCTTTTCCGCCCAGGGGCGCCCACCGATACCCGTGCGCGAGCAGCGTATTGACGGCCGCTTCCGCGCTCGCGAAGTCGACCGCGTCAGCCAGCGATGCGAGCGCCGCGCGCGCGCGCGCGCGTTTACCGCGATACCGAGGTCGAGGCGGCTCTGCCGATGGGCCGTGTTTTACACCCTCCGATTACGCCGCGCCGCTCGTCACCAGCCGCTTCGCGAGCGGCCAAAGGGCTGTGGGCTTGAGGTCGGTTCGCTCTCGAGCGCGCAAGGCTTTCGTTAGCCGCGCAAACTCGAGCTCCGCGTAGGGTCGCCAGTACCTGGGGCTGAACCTTTGAAACCGTACTCGTGTTGATATAGTATATAAGACTGTCTATAATCTAGCCATGGCATTGAGCATCAAACATCCCGACGCCGATCGTCTGGCGCGAGAATTAGCGGCGCGAACCGGTGAAGGCCTTACCGAGGCGGTCATCATCGCGCTTCGCGAAAGATTGGAACGCCTCAGACGAATTCCAAACCAAGGGCTTGCCACCGAGCTGCTGCGTATCGGTCGCGAGTGCGCCGACATGCCCGAGCTCGACGCGCGGTCGGCGGACGAAATTCTGGGATACGACGAACTCGGCATGCCGAACTGATGGTGCTCGACACCTCAGCATTTCTTGCGATCTTGTTCGGCGAACCAGAAGCCGAAAGCATGGCGCGAGCGATCGAGCAAGACCCGCGCCGCTACGTTTCGACGGTGAATTTGTTCGAAGCCAGCATCGTGATAGAAAACCGCCGAGGACGTGCCGCGCTGTCGCGTTTGGACCTGCTCGTGCTCGAAGCGGAGATCGCTGCTCTTCCATTTCGGATCGAGGAGATGCGCATAGCACGCGAAGCGTATCGCAGGTTTGGGAAAGGTCGCCATCCTGCGGCCCTCAATTTTGGGGACTGTATCGCGTACGCATCTGCCAAAGCGCTCGGAGAGCCGCTCCTCTTCAAAGGGGACGATTTCGCCCGAACCGATATTGATTCGGCGCTGCGTAGCGGCAGATCAAAAGCGGCCGACTAACACCCGGTGTTTGGGCGCGCGACATAAGGATACTGAGCGACGCGCGTAGCGCACGTGTCGGTTCGGCTTGGTATCGGCGGCCGCTGCGTGATAAGGTGATGTGAGCCGATGTCTACTGCCGAAATCGTCCTGCCGATCACGAAGCCCGAAACCGAGTGGGTGCGTGGCCGCGCGGTCCGCAAAGTGAGTCCGACCCGCGATCACGCCCGGCTGCAAGGCGAGTTCTTCGTAGCTCTCAACGCATGGTCGCGCGGGCGCGGCGAGGTCGGCCCGGAGTGGCGCTTCCGCATCGAGCCGCCCGGCGAACGACGACGTCCGCTCGTGCCCGACATCGCATTCATCCGCGTGGAGCGTCTGCGTGGACTTACGCATGCGGAGCTGCAGGCGCCGGCATTTGCGCCGGACGTCGCCGTCGAGATCCTCTCACCGGGCGACGATCTCCGCGACCTCGCCGCGAAGGTCGACGTCTACTTGCGCGCGGGCACCGCACTCGTACTTGTCGTCGATCCCGCGACTCGCACGGTTCGCCTTCGCGACGCCAATGGCAGCGTCATGCTCACCGCCGCCGATACGCTTCGCCACGCTGCCCTGCCGGAATTCGAGCTCGCGCTCGGCCCGCTCTTCGCAACCGCTCTCGATTTGCCGCGCTAAAGAGCAAATCGCCGGGGCTCAACGAACACCCACTCGAATTGCTCGTTAAATCCCCTGTGGCTAAGCGATTCTGCGCTGCTTACGAGACGCGGCATGAAGATCGCAACCTATAACATCAACGGCATCAATGGCCGGCTACAGAATCTCCTGGCTTGGCTGGAAACGGCACGGCCCGATGTTGCATGCCTGCAAGAGATAAAGTGCCGCAATGCCGACTTCCCGCATAAAGCTTTGGAGGCCGCTGGTTACGGCGCGATTTGGCGCGGGCAAGGCCCGCACCACGGCGTCGCTCTGCTCGCACGTGAGGTCGATCCCATCGAAACCAAACGAAGCTTGCCGGGAGACGCGAGCGATGTCGAAGCGCGCTACATTGAAGCTGCCGTCAATGGTGTGCTCGTCGGCTGCCTCTATCTTCCCAACGGCAATCCGCAGCCGGGGCCGGGTTCAACTACAAGTTGGCTTGGTTCGAGCGCCTGATAGCGTACGCTGCGGAACTCGAACGGTCGGGCGTGCCCGTCGTCCTGGCGGGCGACTATAACGTCGTTCCGACCGACAGCGATATCTACGCGATGCGCTCGTGGCGGCAGAATGCCTTAGTCCAAGCCGAACCACGGGCGCAATTCGCCCGGCTGTTAGCTTCGGGATGGACCGACGCGATTCGCAAGCTGCTTCCCGCCGAGCGCAACTATACGTTCTGGGATTACATACGGGACGCATGGCGACGCGACGCCGGCTTGCGCATCGACCACCTTCTCGTAAGCCGAAGCCTCGGTAAGTGGCTAGTGAACGCGGGTGTAGATCGCGACGTGCGCGGAGGCCAGAATGCAAGCGATCATGCACCGGCCTGGATCGAGCTCACTTGAAGCTAAAAGCGAGCCGCGTTACTTACGAGTCCATAAGCACCAAGCGCGTACTGCTCGACCATGCGTTGTGTGTTGAAATACGAACCATTGAGCGCGATCGCATTGCGGCGCACGCGTGCGTACGCCTCCGGGTCGCGATAGTAGAGTGGGACGACGACGTTTTCCAGCTTATCGTAGAGCGCGGCGACGTCGGCTTCGTCGCTCGCATGCGGGTCGCCATCGGCGATCGCCCAGCCCGTTACGCCTTCGATGCAGCCCTCGACCCACCAGCCGTCAATCGTGCTGAGGCTTGGGACGCCATTGAGCGCCGCCTTCATGCCACTCGTCCCCGAGGCTTCCAGTGGCGGCCGTGGCGTGTTGAGCCAGACGTCGACACCTGCGACGATGAGTGCCGCGACCGCCATTTCATAATTTTCGATGTAGACGACGCGGACCGCGTTACCGAGTTCGCGCGCGGCTTCAAAGACGCGCCGGATCACGGCCTTACCGTCGTTGTCGCGCGGGTGCGACTTGCCGCCGAAAACAAATTGCAATGGCCCGACTCGTTCCGCGATCGCGCGCAAGCGATCGAGGTCGTTGAAGACGAGCGCTCCACGCTTGTAAGCCGCGGCGCGCCGCGCAAAACCGATCGTGAAGCAGGTCGGGTCCAGGTCGACCCCGTTCTGTTGCCGGAGCATACGCAGCAGATCGGCTTTGCTTTCGAGATGCGCCGCCGCAATCTCCGAGGGTGCGATTCCGACCGCATGCCGGAGGTACGCGTTGTCGTTTCTCCAGTCTGGAATGCTGCGATCGAAGAGACCTGCGAAGGCCGGCGCCGTCCAACGCCCGGCATGGACGCCGTTCGTAATTGCCTTTATGTCGTTCTGGCCGAAAAGCTCGCGCGAGACTTCACCGTGCCGCATCGCTACCCCATTCGTGTAATGGGAACCGCGCAACGCGAGATGACTCATATTTAAGAGGTTTTCGTGCATTGCGCCGATCGATTCGACGAGGCGTGCGCGTCGCTCGCCTAACACGTGGTGAGCGAGGTCTCGATGGAAACGGTCGTGGCCGGCAGGCACAGGCGTATGCGTCGTAAAGACAAAACGGCGTCGGACCTCCGCAATGTCCTCGGGGGTCATGTCGTGTGCGCCGCCGTAAGACAGGCGCCGCTCCATCGCTGCTGCGACCAACAGCGCGGAGTGGCCCTCGTTCATGTGGTAGGTTGCGATGCCTTCGACATAGCCCAAGGCCTCCAGTATCGCGAACCCGCCATAGCCAAGGACGATTTCCTGCGCAAGGCGGTAACGCTCGTCGCCGCCGTACAGAGATCCGACGAGCGCTCGATCGTCTTCGGAATTTTCTTGAAAATCCGTGTCGAGCAATAAGACCGGCACGACGGCGCCGGTCGTGCCGACGAGATTGTAACACCAGGCGCCGACAAGCACCTGACGGCCTTCGATCTCCACGAAAACGGTCGGAGCAATGCGATGCAGTTGGTTAGCTGGGTCCCAGGAGTCGGGTAGTTCATGCTGCTGGCCATGCTCGTCGAGCGTCTGTACGAAGTAGCCGTGCCGATGCACCATCGTCACAGCGATGATCGGAATGCGCAAGTCGGCCGCTGAAAGCAGCATGTCTCCGGCAAGGACGCCAAGTCCGCCGCTATACGTCGGCACGTCCGACTCGAGAGCAATCTCCATCGAAAAGTAAGCGACGCGTGGCGCGGCCACAAGGTCATGGTTGACTTCGTTTTTGTGCTGTGGTGCTAACATCGTTCCTCGAAAGGCATTCGGTTCGTGCGAGCATCCGAGTGCGCGCGTTCGATCGGGCTCAGCTGCAGGTTGTCCGCCGACACCTACTTTGAGATGCCCAGCGGAGCGTGCACGTTCAATCCGCAGAAGGAAACATCGTCCTCGGGCGACTGCAATCTAGAAGCGGCGACGGCTGCCCGTTCAGTGGTCGCGAAATTCCGAGGCCTCGCTCATCGTAGGATCGCGGCGCAGCGACTCGAGCGCGAACCGGCGCGCCTCGCGTCCGGTACCGACATCGATCTCGACGATTGCCTCGTGCGGATGCACGTCCTTAACGGTGCCAACGAGCGGACCGCCATCGATAATGACACGGTCTCCGGATTTGAGCATCGGGTGACTGCCCATTGGCGTTCCTAACTTCGGATAGCGCAAAATGCCGGCACGAGTCCTGGTCGTGGCTTTCAGTAGACTCTTTCCGTTTTGTCCTCGACTTGACCCTCATCGATCGAGAGCCTTACGCTGAGATTCGGTTAACCTAAAACTACGTCGGGACGTGTACGATGCATTCGCGTTCGCGCATCGAGAACGCACACGGCTTGAGGTTGCCCCCGCCGTATCTCAGGATCCGATGCGATCGCACTCGTGACGGTGTACATCGCTTACCGCCGGTGAGCGCGGAAAAAGCGCATCATTTCTCGACTTGCGTCGGGCCTGTCGGATCCGTAAACGGTCCCGACGCACTCCCACCCGACCACGCATAACCGGCTCCATGCACGATCCACAGTTCGAGCATTCCTCGTGGTTTGTTCGATAACGTTTGCAACGCAGACGCGGCGGCTAGGCGTGCTGCCTCAGGTGTTTGCCCGTGGCGCAACGCGAAACAGAGGCCGTCGACGCGGCACTGGCAGTCGGCTTACGCATTCGACTTCGGGTAAATGTGGCTACGGTAGGGCGATCCGGTCGGCCAGCGCGGCCCGAACGGCGGGACTCGCCTGAAGAGCGCCGAGAACGACGACAGAGGCGATCGTAGCGCGTGCGAGTTCCACGGAGACGTCGGACGCGATTCGCGCGAGCCCGAGTACGCGAATGTCGATGCTATCTCCGGCGGCTCGCACCGTTTCTAGTTGTTCTCGGCTGTAGTGGAGTAAACCGAGATCGAGTTTTTTACGGTTCGTCGACCGCTTTAGCACGTCGGCGTGTCGTTCGAGTTGATTGCGAATCGCGGTGCGGATGAAATCGGTGCGGGTCGAGTAGAAGCTCTCCCGCACCAACAGATCGACGTGACCGAGGTCGACAAAACCGAGATTGATCGTGATTTTTTCGGTTTCGGGCAAACGCCTCGTTCGCTCGTCGTCACCTAGCACGTCTATTTAGGCCCCATCTCCGCACCATCCAAAGGGATGGTACGACGAGGACGCTATCGTGTCAATAGACGCCGGGTTACGATGCGCGGGTAAGTATGCCTCGCACGAGCGTTCGCGCGACCTCCGCTTTTGCGGCAGATGGGAATGAAATGGCAGATCCGGTTACGGCCAATACGCACGACGACGTTCCGAATACGAAAAAGCTTGATGAGCTCCACAAGCTCATTGAAGGCATCGACATTGCGATGTTGACGACGTGCGCCGCAGATGGTCAATTGAACGCTCGTCCCATGGCGACGCAGTCACATTCGAGTGGTGGCGACGTCTGGTTCATGACGAGCGTCGAGACACAGAAAGTCGCCGAAATCCGCGAGAACGCCGATGTAAACGTCTCCTATGTGAACGGTGGCTCCCGGGAGTGGGTTTCGATCAGCGGAACCGCGACAATTGATCAAGACCCCGATCGGATTCGGGAACTCTACAAACCGGACTGGAAGGCGTGGTTCGAGGATCTCGGCGGTTCACGTGACGGCGGACCGAACGATCCACGCATCGCTCTCATCAACGTCCAGGCCTATCACGTCACGTACTTTAAGCTGAACGAGCCGCGGCCGATCGTCCTCTTTAAGATCGCGCGAGCGGCGCTCACACGTTCTGTACCGATCGTCGGCGATATCCGTCACCTCGATGAGGGAGACTTCAAAAAGTGACGACTGGGCGGCGCTCTCGCTTTGCCGTCACGTCACGCGGTTCGCACGGGATGGAAGAAGGGGCAACGGCTCGATCGGTCCGACGATCACTCCGTAGGAGAACGCACCGACGAGCGCAATCGCGCCGGCGACGAGTAGCGGTATGAAAAAAGAACCGCTCGTGATGGTGAGCATGATGCCGGTAAAGCTCGTGGTGACGACGCCCGCGATGTTCGAAGCGAAGTTTTGTATACCGCCGATTGAAGCGACATGTCCGGACGTTGGGGCGATGTCGCTCGGCAGCGACCAGATGCTTGCGGCGGTGAACGCGAGGCTCGCGTAGCTGATCGAGAGCAGCGCAATCGCAAGAATCGCGCTCGGCGCGACGGCCGCCAGTGCGATCACGGAGGAACACAGCATCCCGCCGACCAGGCATGTCTTGCGCGCACGCGTCAGCGACCAGCCACGACGATAGAGACGATCGGAAACGTAGCCGCCGAGCCATCCACCGGGGATGGCGATCAACGCGGGCAGGGTTCCGAGCGAGCCGAGTTTGGGCAGTGAGAAGCCGCGCGCATGTACGAGATACGTCGGAAACCACGTGATGAAGAAATAGATGACGAAGTTGAGGCAAAAGAAACCGAGCATCATGCCCCATATCGTGCGGTACCGAAAGAGATCGGCCCACGTTACGTCGGAACCGCTCTGAGGCCGGTCGCCTTCGCGCGCACCGCCGGCTTCGATGTATTGGAGTTCGGCCTCGTTTGCAAGGGCGTGATTGCGCGGTTCGCGATAGAACCACACCCAGGCGGCGATCCAAACGAGGCCGAGCAGACCCGTGACGATGAAAGAGAAGCGCCAGCCGAACGACAGAATGATGACGGTGACGATCGGTAGGGAGAGCGCTGCGCCGACGCGCGAGCCGCTATCGAAGATGCTCGTCGCGAGCGCACGTTCCTGAACCGGAAACCAGGCACCGACGACCTTGGCGTTACTAGGATACGCGCCGGCCTCGCCGATTCCCAATCCAAGGCGAAAGCCGAGCAGGCCGATGAAGGTGTGCGCGAGTGCGGTCGCCGCGGTAAAGACCGACCACCACCCGACTGCGATGGCATACATCAGCCGCGCGCCGTATCGGTCCACGAGGTAACCCGCTGCCAGTTGTCCGACCGCATACGTCCAGAAGAACGCCCCGAGCACGAAGCCGAGCTGCGTATCGTTGAGATGCAGTTCCGTTTTTATCGACGTCGCGGCCACGCTCAAGTTGGCCCGGTCGATGTAGTTGATCGCGGTGCCGACGAAGCAGAGAAAGACGATCCACCATCGGACGTTCGTCGCTCGCATGCGCGGCGAAACGGGTCCTCGTGGCGCGGTTGATCGCATCCAACGCCTCCCTCATTGCACGTTGACAGGGTTCGGGATTGTATAGAACTTGGGCACTCGAACGCCCTGTGTCAACGGTGGAGCAGTTTTACCGCCGGGGTACAGCGAAGCGTCCCGCTCGAGCGGAACGGATCGCGCCCGCAGCGTCGCGGGCTGCGACGCATGCCCGCTCCGCTTGACGGGGTCCGATTATATTTTATCCTACGCGTCGTTTCGGTCGTGACTCGCCGAGATTTGCGTTGAAGGCTTAGGACGCTCTGAGGCCGCGGGACAAGCTCTCCCTCGCGCAAGCGCGTCGCATTGTGCTCGCCGCGCAGGGCTTTGGCCAGGCGCGTAGCGGCAGAGTGGACCGGCGGCATGTGCGACGCGTCTTCGATCGCGTGGGCGGCGTGCAAATCGACAGCGTCAACGTGCTCGTGCGCTCGCATTACCTGCCGTTCTTTTCTCGGCTGGGCGCATATCCGCACGCGCTGCTGGAAACGATGGCATACGGCCGCCATCGCGAGCTCTTCGAGTACTGGGGCCACGAAGCGTCGTTCCTACCACTACGGTTGCATCCGCTGCTGCGCTGGCGGATGGAGCGCGCGCGGCGGGGTGAGGGGACATGGGGAAGCGTGGCACAAATCGCCGCGCAAAATCCGGCGCTCGTGGCGTCGGTGCGGGCTGCGATCGTCGAACGCGGACCGCTCGGCGCGTCGGATTTCGAAGGTGCACGGAATCTCGGCTCGTGGTGGGGTTGGAGCGACACCAAAACGGCGCTCGAATGTCTTTTCTGGTCGGGCGAGATAACGACCGCGCGCCGGCGCAACTTCGAGCGGCTCTACGATCTGACCGAACGGGTCTTGCCGCCGGAAATCGTCGCGACACCGACGCCTTTGGAAGCCGACGCGCAACGCGAGCTCGTTCGCATTGCGATGCGCGCCTGCGGGGTCGCGACGGAGTCCGATCTACGTGACTATTTTCGCTTGTCGCTCGCGGACGCGCGCGCTCGTGTCGGCGAGCTCGTCCAAGCCGGCGAGCTCGTTCCGGTCGCGGTCGAAGGGTGGCGCGCGACGGCGTACATACGAACTGATGTTGCGATTCCTCGCCGCGTGGCAGCACGCGCGCTCCTGTCGCCATTCGACTCGCTCGTTTGGGATCGCGGGCGTACGCGTCGCCTCTTCGATTTCGATTATCGCATCGAGATCTACGTTCCGGCGCATCGGCGCGTTCACGGGTATTACGTGCTGCCGTTTCTCTCCGGCGAGCGGCTTCGTGCCCGAGTCGACTTAAAAGCGGATCGCGAGCGGCAGCAGCTGTTAGTGCGTAGCGCACATTTCGAGGAAGGCGCTAGCGCCGACGATGCAGTCGCTCTCCGCGCGGAACTCGCGGAGCTCGCTGCCTGGCTTAGGCTCGAAAGCGTGGACGATAGCGTCTTGCGGCGAGGCCCGCACGTCGTGGCGTGAACGGCTCTTCCAGCCGCCCTCAAAGAGCAGGTTCCTGCGCTGAAATGATCGCCAGAGTTGGCGGCGCCCGGGCGGTCGAAGTGCTCGATAGACCGGCCGCTTCTATCGCGTCGCAGCCGTGCTCTCTACACCGTCATCGCTTTGTCAGTGGAGCTTCTCGTGCCGATTCGATGCTTTGCCTTAATCACGATGACCCTGGCGATCGCGTTCTCAGCGGCACGGGCCGATGAGACCCCGACGATCAAGGGGACCGTTGCCCCGACCGCGTCTGAAGCCGCCTTCATCACGGCTATGCAGACCGATCTCAGTCGGCGGTTCGCGACGGAAGCCGCCGGGGAAGCCGCCGGCTACTTCCGCTACACGAACGCGGACGATACGGGCGCGATCAGCTACGCGAACCTGCACTGGGCATCTAGCGATGTGCATCACCCGAGCCAGCTCTGGTACGATAAGGACGGCCATCTCTTAGGCGCCGACTACTCGGTGCTCAAAACCGGCAATAAGCGCCCGGAACGGTGGGGAATTCAGAGTGGACGCTGGTCCGAATTCGACGGGCACATCCACTACGTCACGAAAGATCCTAAAACGGGCGCGCTCGGCTACGATAAGTACGTCGATCCGGTGGTGAAGTACGTCGCAGCGGGCGGCGATCCGAAACACCCCGATAGCGCTATCCTGGTCAAGATGCACCGCGTGGCCTCGGCAAACGACGTCGTGAAGATCTTCGATTTCCCTAGCATCTGGGATCTTATCGTGTGGGTGAAGCCCAACCCAAGCGGCGCATTCGCCGAAAAGAACCCGCTGGTCAAAAAGTAGAGATGTGTGCCTGATCGAGAGCGGCAGTTGAAGCTTCAGCCTGTTCGGCAGGAATAAAGGGCCACCGCTCGGAGCACATCACGCGTGGCTACGATGGTAAAGATGGTGCGAGTGGGGAATCGCTTCGGCTATGAATGCGGCGGCGTCTGTCGAATGCGAGAGCTATCGGCAGACCAAAGAGCAGCGAAGGCAAATCGTATGGCGCACGTTGCATCTGCTCGGCATCGATCATCGCTGCGCGCCGCCCGACGCGAGTGAGTCGCGATGCGGCGGCCGCAGTCGAGGTTCACACATCAGTGCGCGCGAATGAGCTCCAGGCTCGATAAACGTTTTGCCGCGCGCTCATCGAAGGTTGCCGTAGCACGGCAGCCCGCAGTTCGGTTCGTTTCGGCGATCACAACGTCAAGCAAGATCCATACCGTTACGGTATGCACCAACGGCGCCGTGATCGTTTTCGTGATCTTCGAAGCGTAGCTCCGTCGTGCGAAGCATACGTTCTACGGCGTCTGCGATCTGCGCGCGCGAGTAGCCATACACCGACTCCAGCACCCAACGAACTCGATGGCGACGACGCGATTGATGAGCGCGGGTTTTCGGCGGAGCATGATTTCTCGATGTAGGCGGCCGCGAGCCGCTGTTGGCCGGCATCATCTCCGGTCAAAAGTCGGACGAGAACGTTCGTATCGAGACCGATCATCGCTTCCCGGAAGCGCGCTTGCGAATCGCTGCATCCATTTCACCGATAGACGCCGCTCGGGCCGGCTTGGGAAGAACCGAGATCAGGTCGCGCGCACGAAACGTAACCGGGATCAAAACGATCCTATCGTTCTCGAGGACGAATTCGAGCCGGTCGCCCTCTTTCAAGTTCAGCCGATCTCGAATCGATTTCGGAACGGTCATTTGCCCCTTACTCGTCAATGTTGAGGTCGCCATGGTGCGAACTGTTTCCTTACCGCCACAAAAGATCAATTCCGTCCGTGCGAGCCTCAGCAATTGGTCGATGTGGCCCTTGTCGAGGACCTCGTGTACGACCTGAAGGTCGATGGTGGCGTAAGCGTGTCGTAGACGATTGCCAGTTGCGCGGATCTCTCGCCACGGAATGTCCGGATGGCGTTGAACGAGGGTTTCGTCGAGAGCCAACGCCTGAGTCGTAGCTTCGTTTACGATGAGCACGAGGTAGCAGAGGGCGTCGATCTCGACGGGTTCCATATCCTCAAGGCGGCGATCGCGGACGGTGCTCTTCGCGCGCTCGCCGTAGAGTTGGATGTCGCGGAGCCGAGAGGTGAGGCGATCCTCAGGGCGCACCGCTAAAATGCGCTAACGGCATCAGCGAGGATCGAATCGTCTAAGCGGGGCCGAAGGCCGCGCTTACTCACAACATCGACCTTACGGTTGAAGATTTCCGTAAGGCGCAGTTCGATGCCCATGAGGTCGAACAAGCTGACGTGTGCAGCCGGATCGAGTTCAACAAGAACGTCGATGTCGGAACTAACGATTGCATCGCCTCGCGCGATGCTGCCGAAGATCGCCGCGTGAAGTACCCCAGCGGCGCGAAGTTCGGGCTCGTGCGCGCATAAGACGCCGAGGGCTCCTTCGAGGCTGGGAACGCTCTGAGCGGCCGTTACTGCATCTTGCGGCATCTCCGTCTCGGTTCGACGACGCGTGCCGGCTTGACTGCTGCTTTACGCCCTCGTATAAGCTTCCGAGTACGTGTTCGGTACTGCGGGCTCGAGGAGCGAAATCGCTGAGGGCGGTTTGCGCGACTTCGAGTGTTCCTAAGCATCCGTTTCTGTGCCGCCCGGCTCGGCGAGGATCGCGAGCGCGGCTGCGACGGCGGCTTCATCGATGCGAGCGAGCGTCGCTTCCAGCGGCTCCGAGCCGCGCCAAAACCGGAACGCCGGCAACACCCGCTTGCGCGCTTTCATCGACGTCGCTTCCGCCGAAACCGCCGCATTCATTAGCGGTGCACCACGCCAGAACGCATCGCTGCTCGCGGGCAGGGCGACGTCTCCCTTCGCGACGGTGCTACGAGGCGGCGCGATATCGTGCAGTTCGGCGAAAAGCGTAGCTTTTGTCGATCCGCGCAGCACGAAGAGCAGAAATGGATCGCGGTCGAACTCTTCGCCGATGAGGTAGTATGTCGCCGCGACGTGTTTGCACGGATTCGCCCAGTCGGGACACGAGCAGTCGGTGTGCAGTTCGCGCAGCGTCGTCGGGAAGAGCGAAGCGCCGGCGTCCGCGAAGGCCTCCTCGATATCGGCCGGCATCTCGCCCGCCAAGAGCTTGGCCGCGAAACGCGCCTCGCTCGCGATGCGCTCGGCGATCTTGCGCCACGCCGGTTTTCCGAGGGTCGCCACGCGGATCGTCACGCGATACGGATGCACGCGCGAACCCTGTACGCGCGCCGTCACGAGGCCGGCGGCGATGGTGATATCGAGCACCTGTCCCGCGCGCGCATAGTGTCGGCCGCGTTGCAGACGGGCGCCCAGCTGAAGCCCCTCGAGGACGGCGATCCAGCGCTTCGCCCACCACTGCGTACCGAAGCCGCCACGCTGCGCGCGCGCCTTGATGCCGCCTTTGGCCGCGCGGGGTTTGCTCGGAGGCGGGAAGCGATCGTCGAAGCTCATACGCTGACGACCGCGTCCGCGTCGAGTGCGAAGAGATCGCGCAGTTGCGCGTTGGAGAGGTCGGTCAGGCCCGCTTCGCCCGAGCGGACGAGGCGGTTGGCGACGGCGCTCTTGCGTTCGAGGAGCGCGTCGATCTTCTCTTCGATCGTTCCCGCGCAAATGAGGCGATGCACGTGCACGTGCTTCGTCTGGCCGATCCGATACGCCCGGTCCGACGCTTGATTCTCGACCGCCGGATTCCACCAGCGGTCGAAATGGAAGACGTGATTGGCGCGCGTGAGGTTGAGTCCCGTGCCGCCCGCGCGTAGCGACAGAATGAAGACGCTCGGCGCATCGCTCGCGCTTTGAAAGCGGTCGACGATGCGATCGCGCGCGCGTTTGCCGAGCGCACCGTGCAAGTAAGACGCCTCGCGGCCGGTCGTCTCTTGCAGATAGCGTTGCAGTAGGGCGGCCATCTCCGTGAATTGCGTGAACACGAGCGCCCGATTGCCGGCGGCGTGGACTTCGTCGAGCATCTCGGCGAGCCGGGCGAGTTTCGCCGAGCGGCCGCCCAGACGCGAGTTGTCGTGCAAGAGATTCGCGGGATGGTTGCAGACTTGTTTGAGTTTGGTGATCGTCGCGAGAATGAGGCCGCGGCGCCCGATGCCCTCCGCTTCTTCGAGTGCGACCTCGACGTCGCGCAGCACCGCGGCATAGAGCGACGCCTGTTCTTTGGTGAGTTGGCAGAACACGCGCGTCTCGAGCTTGCTCGGCAAATCCGAGATGATTGCGGGATCGCTCTTGAGGCGACGTAAAACGAACGGTGCCGTCAAGCGTTTGAGACGCGTTTCCGCCTCGGCATCGGCCAGGGCCGCGATCGGAATCAAGAACTCGCGCCGGAACGAGGCGGCGTCGCCGAGCAAACCGGCATTGAGAAACTCCATGAGGCCCCACAGATCGCCGACGTGATTTTCGATCGGCGTTCCCGTAAGCGCGACGCGGTACGACGCCGTGAGCGCCCGGGCGGCGCGCGCGCCTTTGTTTTCCGCGTTCTTCACGTTCTGCGCTTCGTCGAGCACGACGCCGCGCCAGCGGACGCTTTGCAAGAGCTCTGTGTCGCGCAGCATGACGCCGTAACTCGTGAGTACGAGCGCGACGTTTGCCTTGCGCGGCAGCAAGCGCCCCTCACGCGTTCGTTCGCCGCCGTGATGGACGACGACCGGCAGGTCCGGCGCGAAGCGGGCGATCTCGCGTTGCCAGTTGCCGATCACGGACGTCGGGCAGACCAGAAGCACGGGCGCTTGCGGTGCATCCTCCCAATCGCGCGCGATCAGGGCGAGGGCCGTGATCGACTTGCCGAGCCCCATGTCGTCGGCGAGACATGCGCCGAACCCGAGCCGCGAGAGGAAGTGCAACCAGCTGTAACCGCGGACTTGATACGGCCGCAACGTTCCGCGCAGCGACTTCGGAACCGGTTGCTCTTCGAACGCCGCGCGACCCGCGAGACGCTCGAGCAGCGTCCCGGCCGCGCCGCTCGCGCTCACGGTTTCGACGGCAAGCGGGACCTGCGGGCTGCGCCCGGTCAGCGCCATCTGCGCGACGTCGCCGAATCGCATCGGTGTGTCGCGTCGCGCACGCAGGTCGAGGGCGGCTGCGATGTCGCGTGCGTCGACCATCACCCATTGGCCGCGCACGCGAACGAGCGGCGCCTTCAACCGCGCGAGTTCGGCAAGCTCGTGCGCCGTGAGCGTTTCGCCGCCGAGCGCGACCGTCCAGTTCACGGCAACGACCGTGTCGAGACGCAGCCCGGCGCTCGGCGCGGCCGCGCGTTTGAGCGTCGCTCGCGCGCCGAGACGCGCTTTGGTGCCGTGCGGCGTCCACCACGCCGGCAGCAATACGCCGTGGCCTTCCGCTTCCAGCGTCGGGGCGTCGCTCGTGAGGAACGTGTGGGCGCCGGCGTCGTCGAGTGCGAATCCGGCCGGCTTCGTATCGTGGAGCGAGGCATCGATGCGTTCCGAAAGACGTGCGGCTTTTCCAATCGCATCGAGAAATGCGCGGCGCAACGGCGCGTTCTTCCAGGCGCTGTCGATACTGACCAGCAGACTCGGATCCGTGTTGGACTGCAGGAGGTAGCGCACGAACCACGCCTCGTCGTCGAGCGCCGGCTCTTCCAAGCGCAGGCAGAGACGATGTTCGGCATCTTCGTCGTGCGTCGCGGCGCGGAGCCAGTCGCCCGCGTGCGTCGCAAAGGCGCGCGCGTCGGCGCCCTTCGTTGCGATGTCCCGGTCGTCGCTGCAGAGTGCGCGGACCCAACCGTCTTCGGTCGTGCCGTTGCCGGATTCGGTAAGGGTACTTGCCGCGGCGGAGCGCACCAGTTCGTCGACGATGCGATCCACGAAGCGCTGCGTGAGCGCGTGCGGCGAAGTTGCGGGAACGCTGTCGCGCGAGCGTGCGAGCGCGCGGCAGACGCCCGGCATTGCCGTCGCGAAAGCGTCGATTCGTGCGCGCTCGAGCGGCCCCAGCCGCGCTCGCCAGCGCGCGACGTAACGCGTGCTGCGCCCGCTCTGCTCGCTAGCGAGCGCGGGCACGTAGCGTTGCGTGGCAACGAGCAACGCCGCGAACCGCATGAGCTGCGACCAGAAGTTTAGGTCGGCCCCGGGCGAGATTCCCGGCGCGAGCATCGCCCCGCCGCGGCAGCGTCGCAACAGAGCAACGGACGCCGCGGGATCGACCGATAGCGCGGCGAGCGGATGCGGCGCGAGACCGTCACCCTCCGCGGGCTCTGCGTTGCCTCCGATCAGCGGCGACGACGCCAGTGGGCGACCGTCCGCCGTCGGCAGCCACGCCACGAGATCGGCTGCGAGCGACGTGACGCCGGCGAGCGCCGTTTCGAGTTCGCTTCGCGTCGCTAAGGGAGAACGCGGCGCATCGCGCGCGCTCGCAGCTTCGCCCCACAGACAAAATTCTTCGGCAACCAAGCTCGCATGCAGCAGCAGCACGAAAGCCAGCTACGAGGCAGAGCGCCCATGGCCTTTTCCCGCGTACGTACACCGCAGAAGGTCGTGCGTAAAACTGAGCTCGAGGCTCGAGAGAAACGTTTTGCCGCGCAGTTAGCGTGCCGCGCGCGCGAAGAGTTCCGCGACGTCGAGCGCAAAGTGGGTAGGAATACGGGCGGACCGCTCGGGAGCGCGACTACGTGGCTACGATGGTAAAGATGGTGCGCGTGGGGACGCGCTTCGGCTATGAATGCGGCGTCTGTCGAATGCGGGAGCTATCGGCGGACCAACGAGCAGCGAAGGCAAACCGGATGGCGCACGTTGCATCTGCTCGGCATCGATCGTCGCTGCGCGCCGCTCGACGCGAGTGAGCCAGGCCATTTCGTTCTGGAGGAGGCGAGCGCTGAGGTCGTCGCCAGCCTCGAGACGTTCATGTCGGCGTGAAAAGCCTACTTCCGCGTTGCCTTTCTACGAGATTTCTTCGCCTCGACTCGCTCTGAAAGCGTCGAAACGAAATCGATGCCGCGCTGAATCCATGTCGCGAATACCGCGTCGCTCGCGTAACCGTCGGGATCGACGCACACGTACCCGACCGGCGCCCGGCCCGCGAATGCGAGCGGCCGCGTGTGAGGCTCGGTCAACGCCTGTTGGTAGGCTTCGGTCCGACGCGTACCATCAAGGCACTCTTACTGACGCCGCAGCACATGTTGCCGCCCAGCATGAACGACAGTCCGCCGCCGACCATGCTCTTCTCGACGACGTCGCTTCGGCCCGCGAATATCCGCCGCACCCGCGAAGCCACCTTTTCATCGTACGCCATCGTTTTGAAGTCCCTCTCGCAAAAGCGTCCCGGTTTTATCGATGACCGCCGGTAGCGGCGGTCGTTCCGAAGGGGTACGCGTCGAGCGCGATCACGGCCATACGCGGCGAGCGGCGCCTGAGTCGTGGCTTCGCTTACGATGAGCACCAATTAGCACAGGGCATCGACCTCGACAGGTTCCATATCCTCAAGGCGGCGGTCGCGGACGGTGTTCTTAGCGCGCTCCCCGTAAAGCTGGATGTCGCGCTAAAATGCGCTTACGGCATCCGCGCGGATCGAATCGTCTAGGCGGGCCGAAGTCCGCCCTTACTTACGACGTCGACCTTGCGCCCGAAGGTTTCCCGAAGACGCAGTTCGATGCCCATGAGCTCGAACAGGCTGACGCGTGCGGTCGGATCGAGTTCGACAAGAATGTCGACGTCGGAAGTCGCGATTGCATCGCCGCGCGCAACGCTGCCGAAGACCGCCGCGTGGACCACGCCGGCGGCACGGAGTTCCGGCCCGTGCGCGCATAAGACGTCAAGCGTTCCCTGCAGACTGGGGAAGTCGTGGTGGGTCGTTACGGCGTCTTGCGGCATTTTCGATTTCGCCTTCGACGCGGCGAACCGGCTTGACTCCTGCTTTGCATCGTGGGAACCGCTTGCGCCTGCAAGCCGAAGCGCTTTACCAGATCGGCCGTCCCTGTCGTGTCGCGGTTCGACGGTTGTGCCTACGGAGGCCCCGTAGAGTCGAATCCGCGTACCGGGCCTTCCGGCTCGAGCCCCTCGAGGCGAACGACGACGATATCGCGTGCGTCGAGATCGAGCAGAACCACGAACGATGCGCCAAGGCTCACGAGTTCACGTGCGCGAGCAATGTGCTTCTCGCGAGGAAGGTCGTGCCGGTCGATGTGAGAGACGACTCCTTCGGGGATGCTCTCCCACCAGTCGCGGTCTCTATGCGTCGAGTCTTTGTAGCGATCCAAGACCCGCATAACCGCGTTGTCGTCTTCGCCCCAATAGCTGAAGTCGAATTCCCATAATTCTTCGCTGTTGCGTCGGGCATGGCCCCAACGGCCCACGATGCGCTGCTGGTAGTGGGCGAGATTATACCGAATGCCAAAGCCGCCAACCGCTCTTTCGACACGCCAACAACGTGGGGGATGAGCAGGCCGCCGTCGGCGCAACGTTCGATGCGTCGCGCGCCCCGATGCACGGTACCGAACGGAAACTGGACTGGAAACCACTCGCGATTTAGGCGCGTAAGACCGCTCATAAGATCGTCACTTGCCGGTTCGGGAAAGGCGACCCGCAGAACGTCGTTGGACGTTCCTGCGTGGACGAGATATTCGTATCCGTCCTCTTCTTGCGAGACCCTGAAGTTTCAAATCCGACGCTTAAGTAGTATTGGCATTCGACGAGCAACTGCTTCGATCGCGATTGCGATTGCGATTGTGAGGGGCGCACCTTTGGCGTGACTTGCTTAGGCCTTTAGCTGGTCGATCGTTGATGCCGGATCCATATTGCAATGCTAACTACGGGGCGCGCGCGGACGCCGGGCTGGCGCGCTCGGCGGCGGCAGCGGCTTATCGGAGGCGTCGAAAACAAGCTGCGCGCCGTCCTCGAGCGTGAAGGCGACGCGCATCTTTTTGCCGGTCGAGATCGGCACGACGGCCGTGATGCGCTGACCGAAAGCGCGCTGTAGTTCATCGTAGCGCGAGAGGTCGCGATACGCCCAGGGTTTCGCGAGCGCGGCTTGCAGATGCGCTTGAGCGAGCGGTGAGAGCGATACGAGCCGCATGGGGTCGATGTCGATGAGGTTTACATCCGTTGTCGAGATTCGTCGAAGATCGACCCACGCGGATGGGATGCCGTCCGGCACATTTTCTGGAACGGGAAACGTGCCGAGACGTGCTCCCGTTCGAACGCCGGCATGGCGCTCGGGCGCAAGCTCGTTGTACGTGCAGAGCGGCGCGAGCGCAATGAAGCGATCGAGCGAGACGTCGTCGCTCGCGAGATGCTCGGCCTCTGGCTGTTTGTGGCCGGCCGCGACGAGTGCTGCAACGCGTTGGTTGAACTCTTTTTCTAGAGCGCACGCGTGTGGAAGGACCATTGCGAGTCCCCAACGCACCCGCTGCGCCAGACTCGGTGCTTCGGGCAGTGTATGGGTCGAGCCAAGCCACACCTGGATGTCACGTTCTTCGCCAAAGTACAGCGGGGATGCAGGTGACACATCGCCGCGATCGCCCTCGAAAACTCCCGTCGCTGCTACGACGATGTCGCCTTGCGCCAGCACGTCGGCCGGCGCTCCATAATACAGGGATGGGTCATCGTACCACGCCACGCTTGCTCCTTAGGCGGCGCTTCGGCGCGACAATCGTCGCGCAGGCCATTGCTTCAGCGTCGGACGTCGTCGAATCCAATTCGACCGGTCGCGCCTTTCGCGGCCGTCGACCCACGGCGTGTGCGATGCCTCGGACACGGGCCATTGCCGCGTTCCACGGCGATTCCGGAGGGGCGGGAAGCGAGGCGGCAAGGCGCTCGGCCTCCTCGACCGGTTCAAGGTCATAATCCACGTTCGAGGCGAGATAGCCACGAGATTCACGTTCTGCCCGACCTCAAATCCCTCGGGCGCACGGACGACCCGACCTTTCGTGACTTTGCGGCGCAACGCGGCAGCGGGCATCACCGAAACTCCTATAATCTTGAAACTGGAAATAGTATAGAAGTGCGGGCATTAGCTGTCCATAGCGGATTCAAATCTCCGATGCCGCCTGGGGTTCAAATCTCGGCCGCCGTATTCACCTCGATGTGCTGAGCGGCGCTCGCCCAAAGGCGCCGGCATAGAACTGGCGCGAATCTTCGCGAGGGCGGCTCAGCCGCTGGAGCGCTGCGAATGCAAACGTTGACGACTGTGACGGACCGGCCCCTTGGCGTATCGCGCCAGCTGAGCCGCTCCTGGACCGGCTTACGCGGGTACGTCGTCGACGTCACGGGCGGCATCGCCGCACCCGAACTCTTCGAGACGCACTACGTCTGCATGCTGGCGAGCGCACCCGCCGCCACGGCGTGCCGCTGCGACGGGCGCACGACGCGACGCATGCAAGTCGCCGGCGACTTCGATTTCATTCCCGTCGGTCACGAGGCTGCGTGGGAAGACGGCGGTCCCGCAACGTTCGTCGCGGCCAAGCTCGACGCAGCGCTCGTGTGCACCGCCGCCGACGCGATGGGTCTCGATGCGGAGCGACTCTCGATTGCGCCGCAAGTGCAGCTGCGCGATCCACTGGTCGAGCATCTTTGCTTCGCGCTCAAAGCCGAGTTGGAAACGGCCGCTCCCTTCGGCCGGCTGTATGCCGAGAGTCTCGGACTGGCGCTCGCGGCACAGCTCGTGCGGGGCTATGCCGAAGTCGTGCGGCGCTGCGACGAGCGAGGTTTGTCACCGCGCCGTTTGCAGCGCGTCACCGACTACGTCGCGGCGAACGTCGCGCTGGATTTGACGCTCGCCGACCTCGCGGCCGTCGCCGGAGTCAGCCCGTCGCACCTGACCGTTCTTTTCAAACGCGCGACGGGGCTATCGGTTCACCAATACATCCTGCGCAAGCGCGTCGAGCACGCGGTGGCACTCGTCCGTCGCGACGAGTATCCGCTGTGCGACGTCGCTTTGTTAGCAGGCTTTGCGAATCAAAGCCACATGGCGCGTGCGATGCGCCGTTTCGCGGGCGTAACGCCGGGCGAACTCCGCCGCCGTTCCACGTAGCGTCGCACGGCTAGCGTCGGTGCGGCCGAAAGACGATGTCGAAGAGCGGCCGCCAGTTCCGACCGCCGTCGCTCGAGACGGTCGCCGTCTCGCGGACGCCGCCCGGCACGGCAATCCACACCCCGCGAATGAGCGAGCGCCACTGAGACGGTTGGTCGCGAGGGCCGGTCAAAATCATCCGGCGTCCGATTTGCCGGCCCGCCAGCACGAGCAACGTACCTCGATTCGTCACCCACGTCTGATGCCAGACCCCGTGCGCGGCGTCGTAGATACTGATGCTCTCACCACGAAGACCGTCCGTTGCCGCGTAGCGCTCGCGAATGGCGCATCCATTCAAAATGGGGTCGACGCGATTGCGCGCCTCGACCCGCGACCCACGTGCCTCGAACGCGTCCCAATCGCCGAGCCAGAAATCGAACTGACGGTAGGCGGCTGCTGTGCACCGATGCGGATTGGCGGCGTTCTGCGCGGCCGACGCTGCGCCGTACGCTACGAGCAGCAACGACGCTGCCGCGACCGACGCTGCGCGTCGCGTATCGCCGATCCTCAGAACGTCCCGGGAACTCGCACCCCGTAGCGGCGCAGGAGTTTCGCTCCGAGCGCGGGTGCGAGTGCGGGCGAGCTTCTTGGGGCGCTCACCGCGTACGCGGCGGCCGGGTCGAACCGGCGGCGCGGAACGGCGAGGAACGGCGGCGCTTGCGACGTGCCGGCGATCGTCGCTTGCCCGACGACGTCGCCGCGGTCGTCGATGTCGTTTGCCGCCACGAGATGCACGGTCGTGCCGGCCGGAAGGAAGCGATTAAGATCCATCGTTCGCCCGTTCTCCCAGATGAACGCACGTGCGGCACCGGTGTTCGCGTTGAACGACTCACCGACGACCTGACCGAGATCGTTGATGCCGTTCGCAAGGGAGTTCGTATCGCCCGAAAGCGGCAGGATCTTCCGCAACCCGGCGTGACGATCCCAAACGAATCCGATCGGCTGAAACTGTCCGTTCGTATCGCCGGGAAGATTTGCGAAGCCCGCGACTTGACCGAGGTTGTTAATGGCGCTGGGCGTGTTCCACGAAATCCCGCCAAAGTTGCCGATGTCGGTTGCCGTGCCGCCGTGCCAGAAGACCGCGTGCGCGGCCGTGAAGCGGCCCACGGCCTGATCGCACGCGCCTGAGATGCCGACGGCGTCGCCGCGGTCGTTAATCGCCGTCGCCGCTCCGTCGGGGTCGCCGTGCACCGTCGGTAAGCGCCGCACCCTGCCGTTCGGCTCGTAGACGACCGGCTCGAACCGCAGCACTTGATAGAAGCTGTTCGGGACTTTCGTGACCGCCGTGCACGTCGGATCGTGCACCGTCGTCTCGGCCCAACCGACGATTTGATTCAAATCGTTCGTGCCGGCCGCATAGCCGTTCTCGCCGCCGAGCGTCGGAAGCTCGAACAGCTTCGCGCCGTACCACGCAAAGCCACGGCACACGTGCTTCGTATCCGGAACCGTTGGAAAGAACGCCTGACAACTCCAATCTTCACCGAGCGGATCGATGTGCGCCGTCTCCGAGATGCCGGCGACGAGCCCGAAATTGTTGTGGTTCGGCCAGTCGATACCGCTGTTGAGGCCGCCGAGTGTCCCGAGGCCGAGCGTGCGCCTGCCGAACCAGACCGCGGCTTCACTCGAGACGTCGCCCGTTCGATTCGCCGTGCCAGCGACAACGCTCGTCTGGTTGATGCTGCTCGCGCTGCCGTCGGCCCCTCCGAACGTCCCGAGCACCGTCACCGCGTAGAGCCCATCCCGCGCCCACGCGGGCTGCGCGGGCGCGCTCGCGCTGGCACCGCCGCTCAGTACCACAACGCCAAGGATCGTTGCGCCAAGTAAGAACGCCCGCTCCAGCATTCTGCACCTCCGATGCGGTGGAAAGCGTAGCAAACGGGCTCGCTCGGAGTCGCCTATATTCCGACGATTTCGGGCACGTTCGAACGATAGCCGAACGGATAGGATCGGAGCGGAAAGACAAACCGACCGGACTGCGCGGCTTCGACTTCATTGAAATATCTGGTCGAGGACAGAACTGCGCCGGGGCGTTATACGAACGGCGGTTCGTTCGCGCTCGCGCGGCGCGCCATAGATGCGTGGCTCGATTAAGCGATATCGTTTCTGCGGCCATGCGTGCTGCGAAGAAACGCTCGGGGGCGACGGGGTTGATGGTATGTCGTTTCCCGAGACCTGGTACCAACTTTTCGTCTGCCGCCACGCGGCGGTCCCGCTGCTTCGCCAAAGAACGCTCCGAAAAGCGGCCGTTGCGATGCGGCCATCGCTCGAGCCTCGCGTCGGTCGCATTTCAAATGGCGACGACGTCCGCCTCGTATCGTAGGTTTTCATGTCAAGCGATTGCGCATCTCTCCATTGAAGCCGCTAAGTGGCGTAGATGTCGCGACCGTTACGATTGGCGCCGGCGGGTGCGGTCGCCGGTGACCGCGAGTCCGCATTCTTTGACGAGCGCGGTTTGTTCCTCAACGCAAAACGCGAAACACGCGTGTACGCTTTGTGAGTCCGCGTGCCGTCAAGGTTTCACCGTTGCGGCGTTTCACAGTTCGTTGCTTAACGAGACGTTTTCTTTCCGCTTCGATGAGTATCGCGGCGCGCTGGAGGGCCGCTGCGTCTGTCCTCAGCAAATGCGGGCAGTCTATAATCTCGCCTTATCTGTTAAGCCGAAAGGCAAAGTAAGCGGTCGTGGACCTCTCTGCGATTGAGGCGCATTGAAGGGACATGTATGAAGGTTGCAGCTGAAAATGTTTCGCAACGATGAAACTTGGAAGCAAGATGATGCCTCTTGGCGTCCACCGATCTTAACGGAAGCGTTATCTGGGCAAATTCTGCATCGTTGAAGAAACGGTCGGATCGGCAAGTAAGCACGGGAGCCGCCATCGGCACAGAAAAGCTGGGTCGGATCCTATCCTTCTTCGAAGGTGACGAGTGCTAAACGTCCGATTCGGGATCAGAGGCAGCGCGAGACGGTCTTTAAGCCGTAGTCGGCTCTATGCCATGCTTGACAGGAGCCGTATGGACTGGATATTTCAAGCCAATCCCAAGCGCTATGACCTGCGTGCTGCCATCTTCGGCGGCTCTGATCGCAATTGGGCGATGAATCAGGGACGTAGCATCGTCTCAGTCGGCGACCGAGTGTTTTTCTGGGAATCGGGACCCGAAGCCAAACTTGTCGCCGTCGGCCATATTGCTTCTCCAGTCTACGAGGGCGACCAGCAAGCCGAATTCGGCCGCTACGCTGTTGACGTGTCGTATGATTATGAGGTACATCCGCCGCTTAGGCGAGAAGAAATTGTCGCTAGCCCCGCACCTCTCAACGCCTATAAGCCGTTCCGGTGGCTGATGGGAACAAATCACCTTATCCGAGATTCGGCCATCGCCGTAGCGCTGGACGAGGCACTTAAAACACGTCTTAGGCCGCTTTCACCCTTTCAGCCGCCAAGTGCTGAACTACGTGAATCACAGATTGATCTCGAAAAGGCGATCAAGAACGCGGAACGTCAAACGGCGCACGCTTTGGCTGAGGCGATCGCAGATATGGATCCCATCGCCTTTGAATGGCTCGTCCGAGGGGTCATGGCGAACCTGGGTTACGTTGATATCGTTGTCACTAAACCTAGTAACGACAATGGGGTAGATCTGCGGGCGAGGCTCGTCGCAAAAGGCGTTACGAGCATTCAAACGGCTGTTCAGGTGAAGAGAACGCCGTCGGTTAACCGGCCCGTTGTCCAGAACTTGCGCGGCGCCCTGTCTGCCATGAATCGGGGTTACTCGTGACGTCAGGACGGTTCACGCCCGGAGCTGAAGAAGAAGCGCAAGAGTCAACCAAGATACCGATTGCGCTGATCAACGGAAGCAGATTAGTTGATCTGCTCTTGAAATTCGGCATTGGTGCAACACAGAAAACTATAGAGTTTATACCGTCGACCGTAAAGCATTATCACTTGACAGCTTGAAGGATCGAGCGAACGAAACGTTGGCGAGCGAGGCGGAATAGTCTGATTGATCTTGACCCGGTTTGATGGACGGTGATTTAAGCAGCTTCGTGGTCTTCGAGTTTTTCAAACTCATCTGGACTGCGATAGCGCAGCGTTGAGTGAAGTCTCTCTGTATTGTACCAAGTTTCG
>JAABUX010000258.1_pt1 | contig 90101 bp, 69 predicted proteins | sample 5561851 | NCBI WGS metagenome assembly JAABUX01 (sample SAMN10711883, study PRJNA513361) | rock metagenome | isolation source: Antarctica rocks | place: Antarctica: Victoria Land, Richard Nunatak red sandstone | collected 2016-01-03 | reverse complement strand
GCCCCCAAACTCCCAGTCCCACCCCAGCCGTCCCCGACCCAGCCTGCGGCCACGACCCTACCCTCCAGATTTCCAAGCCCGCCCTCACCCGCTTTCTTAACCGCGCCCGCCGCGCCGTCAACCTCCCCGGCAACGTCTCCGTCCTCCTCACCACAGACCTCGAACTCCAACGCCTCAACCGCACCTTCCGCAACCAAAACAAGCCCACCGACGTCCTCAGCTTCCCAGCCGCGCCCATTCCCGGCCTTCCCCCCGCCCACCAGCACGCCGGCGACCTGGCCATCTCGCTCGACACCGCCGGACGTCAAGCTAAAAGCTTTAACCACTCACTTGAAACCGAGCTCCGCATCCTCCTCCTCCACGGTCTCCTCCACCTCGCCGGCCTCGACCACGAGACAGACCACGGCCAAATGGCCACCCGCGAGTCCCAACTCCGCACCGAACTCGGCCTTCCCAACACCCTCATCGCCCGCACCCTCGACAACCGCTCCATCACAAAAACATCGTCATCTCGACCGAAGTCTTCGCATAGCGAAGACGCAGTGGAGAGACCCCCGCATTCCGCTCGCACCAGCAAACACGCATCCCGCAAACCCAAAACCTCCGCTCCCACACTCAGAACGGACAACAAACAACAGTCAATGCCTCGCAAACGAGGCAAACCATGAGCCTCGCCTACCCCCTCGCCCTCGCCGTCCTCCTCCTTATCCTCGCCCTGGCCGCCTATGTCGACCGCGTCTACTCCGAGATGGGCAAGTTCCTCGCCCGCGAATACCAGGACAACATCGATTCCTGGGAAGAACTCGCCGAGCCCCGCCTCCGCCTCGGCCGCGAGTCCATCGCCCTCTCCGCCTCCGTCCTCCGCCAGCTCACCCTCGCCGCCATCGCCCTCCTCTCCGGCCTCCGCCTCTATACCCACACCACCCTCCTCCCCCAGCTCGTTCACGTCCCCGGTCTTCCCGAGATCCTCCGCGCCGCCTTCGAGCTCATCCTCCTCATCCTTATCTTCGACCGCCTCGTCCCCCAGATCCTCTTCGCCCGCACCCGCGGCCTCTGGGTCCGACGCATCCGCTTCCTCCTCCAGGCCCTCTTCTATCTCATCCTCCCCATCACCCTCCTCCTCGGCCTCCTCCTCTCCATCGCCGCCCTCGCCGAACCCGAAGACACCGGACACGAAGAAGATCACGCCGAGGCCATGGACGCCCTCCTCGAAGCCGGCGAAGAAGAGGGCATCCTCGAAGAGTCCGATCGCGAGCTCGTCCGCTCCGTCGTCGAGTTCGGCGACAAGCTCGTCCGCGAGATCATGACCCCGCGCCCCGACGTCTTCGCCGTCCCCGGAACCCTCACGCTCCAGCAGTTCACCGCCGCTATCGAAGAGCACGCCTTCTCCCGCGTCCCCGTCTTCCAGGGATCGCTCGATAACATCACCGGCATCGCCTTCGCCCACGACCTCCTCCAGGTCCCCGATACCGAAGCCTCCAGCCGCTTCGTCGAAGAGATGCAGCGCCCCGCCGCCTTCGTCCCCGAGACCAAAAACACCGCCGAACTCCTCCGCGAAATGCAGCGCGAAAAACAGCACATGCGCCTCGTCATCGACGAGTACGGAGCCGTTGCCGGCCTCGTCACCATCGAAGACCTCCTCGAAGCTATCGTCGGCGAAATCTCCGACGAACACGACCAACTCGAAGACGAAGACACCCCCATCCCCCAGCCAGACGGCTCCTTCCTCGTCCCCGGCACCTTCGAGCTTTCCCGCCTCCGCGACCTCTTCCGCGATGGACCACCCGAAGCTGCCCCTGCCGTGACACACGTCCCCCAAGATTCGTCCTCCTGGAGCGCATCCCCTCCGCTCGTATCGGGCTCGTTGCCAGTTGCAGGTTCGTCCCCGATTGCAGGCGCCTCCAATGTCCATCCCCACCCGCCCACTGGCCCCGCCACCGAAGAGGCCGACTTCGATCCCACCGAAGTCTACGACCCGCCCCCCGCCTTACGCGAAGACAGGGAAGACCCCACCCTCCCCCAGCCCCACCACTACGAAGCCACCACCCTCGCCGGCCTCGTCTCGGAGATCGCCGGCCACATCCCCCTCCCCGGCGAAGTCGTAGAACAGGACGGCCTCCGTCTCGAAGTCCTGGCCTCCACCGACCGCCGCATCGACCGCCTCCGCGTCAGCCTCACCCCATCCGACAAGAGTGCCGCTTGAAGGAGAAAGCACCACACAGGCGCCAGCACTTCTCCCCTCTAACAACTTCCCAAACCTTTGTAACCAACTTTGCAACTTTGTAAAACGATCGTCATCTCGACCGAAGCGAAGTGGAGAGACCCCCGCATTTCGATTGCGGCGCCAACATCGTCGAAAGGAAACGAAGCGCATGCCAGAACACCTCCACCTGCCGCTGCGCTATCATCTCGCCATGGCAAGCGCAACGGCCCTCTCCATCGCGGAATACCACGAAACCAGCTACCGGCCAGATCGCGAGTACATCGACGGTGAACTCCGGGAGCGAAACGTGGGCAAAAGAGAACACGCGCGCATGCAGGCGCTACTCACCATCTGGTTCGGACAGCACGAGTCGCTCTGGTCCGTCTTTGTCCTCACGGAACAGCGCGTCCTGGTCGCCCCCAACCGCGTCCGCATCCCCGACGTCCTTCTGACCTCCACCGGCCCCCAGACCGAGACGCTCACCAGCCCGCCCATCCTCGTCGTCGAGATCCTTTCCCCGGACGACACCTACTTCGACACCCAGGAGCGCGCGCGCGACTACCTCAACATGGGCATCGAAATGGTCTGGGTCATCGACCCCAAAAGCCGCACCGGGCGCATGTGCAAGGGGGACATCTGGCAGGAGGCCCGCATCCTCCGCGTCCCTGGCACCCCCATTCACCTCGATCTCGACACCATCTTTCAGCACATGACGGAGCTGCGCAGCTAACCTCGTCGGCCCTGCGCCCTCCGTGCTGTCATTCTGAGCGCAGCGAAGAATCCCAGTATTCGCCCATGCCAACCAAAACGTAGAGGGAGGGCAGGGAACCAACCCCGCCCTCCTTTGGCGCGCCTCTACGTTGGGCCTTTGCCGCTAATCGATCGAAATCTTCCGCAGCAACTTAAAGTCGCTCAGCATCTTCCCCGTCCCCAGCACCACACTCGCCAGAGGATCATCCGCAATCGAAACCGGCAAACCGGTCTCCTCACGAATCCGCTTGTCCAAATTCTTGATCAGCGCCCCACCCCCAGTCAGCACAATCCCGCGGTCCGAGATGTCCGCCGACAACTCAGGCGGCGTCCGCTCCAGCGCTACCCGGATCGCATTGATGATCGTCGCAATCGACTCCCCCAGCGCCTCCCGAATCTCCGAGTCCTCAATCGTGATCGTCTTCGGCACGCCCTCGATCAGGTTGCGCCCCTTGACCTCCATCGTCAGACCCTTATCCAGCGGGTACGCACTCCCCAATTCGATCTTGATCTGCTCCGCCGTCCGCTCTCCGATCAGCAGGTTGTACTTCCGCTTCAGGTAGGTAGCCACCGCCTCGTCCATCTGGTTGCCGGCCATGCGCACGGACCGCGAATACACGATCCCAGCCAGCGAAATCACCGCAATATCCGTCGTCCCACCACCAATATCAACCACCATATTGCCGCCCGGCTCGGTAATCGGAAGACCCGCGCCGATCGCCGCAACCATCGCCTGCTCAACAAGATGCACTTCGCTCGCCTTGGCCCGGTAGGCCGAATCCATCACCGCCCGCTTTTCCACCTGCGTAATCTCGCTCGGAACCCCGATCACGATCCTCGGATGGACCATCATCTTGCGGTTATGTGCCTTATGAATGAAGTAGTTGAGCATCTTCTCCGTATGCCGGAAATCCGCGATCACACCATCCTTCATCGGCTTGATCGCCACAATATTGCCCGGCGTCCGCCCCAGCATCTCCTTCGCCTCTTTCCCGACCGCCTCCACTTCGTTGGTAATCTTGTTCACCGCGATGATCGACGGCTCGTTGACAATAATCCCTTTGTTATGAGCGAAGACAAGCGTGTTCGCCGTCCCGAGATCGATCGCCAGATCGCTCGAAAACAGGCTGAACAGCGACCGCATATTGTGAATGCGGGAGTACCGGGTCTGAAATCCGTTCGATGACATTTCGTCAGAAAGTCCTAATGTGAGAGGCTTCCTCTAGTGTAATCCCTCGCGCCAGCACCCATCGGCACCCGTTTGGAGCCGCCGCTCCGGCGTCGGTACAATCAAGCCTGCAAACGGAGATATGTCCATGATTATCGGTGTACCCCGGGAAGTGAAAGACCACGAGAGCCGCGTCGGCGTCACTCCAGCCGGCGCCAAAGCCCTTGTCGAAGCAGGTCACAAGGTCCTCGTCGAGCACGACGCCGGAGCCCTCTCCGCCATGCCCGACGACGACTTTCAGGCCGCCGGCGCCGAGATCGTCGGTTCCGCCTACGACGTCTGGCGCCTCGCCGACATGATCGTCAAGGTCAAGGAGCCCACCGAAAAGGAATACAAGCACTTCCGCCCCGGTCTCCTTCTCTTCACCTACCTCCACCTCGCCCCACTCAAAGAGCTCACCGACGCCCTGCTCGAAAAACAGGTCACCGGCATCGCCTACGAGACCGTCCGCGATCGCACCGGCGCTCTCCCCCTCCTCACCCCCATGTCCGAGGTCGCCGGCCGCCTCTCCGTCCAGGTCGGCGCCCAGTTCCTTACCAAGGAGCACGGCGGCCGCGGCCTCCTCCTCGGCGGCGTCCCCGGCGTCAGCCCCGCCAACGTCTGCATCATCGGCGGCGGCATCGTCGGCACCAACGCCGCCAAAATCGCCCTCGGCATGGGCGCCAAGGTCACCCTTCTCGACCTCAACCTCAACCGCCTCCGCGAGCTTGACGACATCTTCAACGGACGCGTCTACACCGTCGCCTCCAACTCCTACAACGTCGAGCGCGCCACCGCCGAGGCCGACCTCGTCATCGGCGGCGTCCTCATCCCCGGTGCCGCCGCCCCCAAGATCGTCACCCGCGCCATGGTCTCCAGGATGAAAAAAGGAGCCGTCATCGTCGACGTCGCCATCGACCAGGGCGGATGCATCGAAACCGCCCGCCCCACCACCCACTCCGACCCCTCCTTCGAGGTCGACGGCGTCGTCCACTACTGCGTCACCAACATGCCCGCCGCCGTCCCCAACACCTCCACCCTCGCCCTCACCAACGCCACCTTTCCCTACGTCATGAAGCTCGCCCGGCAAGGCGCCAACGCCGCCATCGCCGAAGACCCCGGCATCGCCGAAGGCGTCAACACCTTCAACGGCCAACTCACCTATGCTGCCGTCGCTCAGGCCCAGCAGCGCGACTGGAAGCCAGTAGCCCACCTCCTCTAAGCCCGAACTCGCGGGTGAGCCAACCATTGCACCTGCGAGTTTCTAAGAGTTGTCATCCTGAGCGAAGTCGAAGGACCCGCTTCTCTACCCAAACCGCTCAGCCCTACCGCCCCCACCACACCGCCCTATAATCGCTGCACACACCTCTTCCGTCCAAAGCACCAGAGGGCAGCGCAGCGATGACTCCCACCCCAAACCGGCGCAAGCTCCTCATCATTGCCCTCGGCGCCGCCTTCCTCCTCCTCTTCGCCGCCCTCGCCACCCTCAACGCCTTCCGCCTCAACTTCCTCAATCCCTCCACCATCTTCCAGATCTTCGCCTTTACCACCCTCTCCGCCGTCGCCTTTCTCCTCTTCGTCGCCGCCCTTATCCTACTCGTCCGCAACGTCCTCAAGATCTACGCCGACCAGCGCTCCCGTGTCCTCGGCGCCCGCCTTCGCACCCGCATGCTCTGGGGAGCCGTCCTCGTCTCGCTCCTCCCTCTCGTCTTCATGTTCGCCTTCTCCTACCTGCTCATGAACCGCGCCGTCGACCGCTGGTTCTCCCAGCCCGTCAACCAGATGCGCGACGACTCCAATCACATGGCGCTAGAACTCGCCCAATACACCGCAGCCAACGCCCGCGTCGAAGCCGAGTCCATCGCCACCGAAATCCCCCCGCCAGGTCTCCCACCTCGCCCGCGAACACAAGCAGCCCCCGCCCGCAGCCCCCGTCAATCCGCTACCGCAAACCGCTCAAACCGGGGTCGCTCCCGCCCAGGCCATACAGCGTCGGTTCCGTCCCAACGTACCTCACAGCCAGACGCGCGCGCCCTCGCCCTCCAAACCCGCCAGGCAACCGACAGCGTCCTCCGCCGGCACGAGATCACCCTCCAGAACGGCTTCGCTATCGTCTACCGCAGCGGCCGCCCCATCGCCGCCTTCCAAACGCCGCAAACCTCCTCCAGCGGTGCCGAACTCAAAAACTGGATCCCCGACACCCCCGACGACCTTGCCAGCGAACCTGCCTCCATCCCCCGCGCCGCCGCCCCACCGCCCAACGCACCGCAGCAAACCCGCGGCCAATCCATCGACGCCGCCATCCTCGCCGCCGCCCAGCGCAACGACCAGCCCCTCTTCTCCATTGCTGCAAACGACTACGCCCTCGGCACCGCCGCCCTCAAAGAAGGCGGCACCGTCGTCGTCGGCCTCCCCGTCCCCTTCGGCATGACCGCCACCATGGCCCGCCTCCACGCCTCCACCGACGCCTATTGGACCCTGTTCCGTTCCCGCCGTCAGATCCGCAACCTTTACACCCTGCTTCTCCTCATGATGACCAGCCTGGCCCTCTTCGCCTGCACCTGGCTCGCCCTCCACCTCTCCAAGCAGGTCACCAAGCCCGTCGAAGCCCTCGCCGATGCCATGGACCTCATCGCCGCCGGAGACTACGCCCACCGCGTCGCCCCCTCCGCCACCGAAGAGCTCGGCGAACTCGTCCTCTCCTTCAACCGCATGGCCGCCGACCTCGAAAACTCTCGCCTCGCCGCCCACCAGTCCAACGTCCAGCTCCAGGCCGCCAACGCCGCCCTCGAGGCCCGCCGCTCCGAGCTCGAAACCATGCTCGAGACCATCCCCAACGGCGTCGCAACCCTCTCTCCCGACCTCCGCATCCTCACCGCCAACCGCGCCCTCTCCGAGATGATGGACCCCGGGGGCCAGCTGCCCTTCTTCGGCCGCGCCATCGAAGACGTCCTCCCCGCCGAGGTCGCCGAGACCGTCGACCGCCTCATCCGCCGCTCCCACCGCATGGGCTCCGCCTCCGCCGAGATCGAACTCCCCCCCAACCACCTCAACGGCAGCGGCCACAATAGCCCCACCAACCTCCTCGCCACCATCGCCCTGCTCGAGAGCGCACCCACCTTCGGCATGCGTGGCCCCCAGCGCCGAGACCACCTCGGCTACGTCCTCGTCCTCGAAAACGCCACCGAGCTCCTCCGCGCCCAGAAGCAGTCCGCCTGGAAGGAGGTCGCCCGCCGCGTCGCCCACGAGATCAAAAACCCCCTCACCCCCATCTCCCTCTCCGCCGAGCAGACCCGCCGCCACATCGACCGCCTAGCCTCCACCCTCGCCCAACACGGCATCGACTCGCCCTCCGTCGCCACCATCCGCCGCTGCTCCGAGACCATCTCCACCTCGGTAGAAAGCATGCGGTCCCTTGTAGACCAGTTCTCCGCATTAGCCGAATTCCCCACCGCCCAGCCCCGCCCCGCCGACCTCAACACGGTCGTCGAAAACTCCCTTGCCCTCTTCGCCGGCCGCCTCCAGAACATCCGCATCGTCCGTTCCCTCACGCCCGATCTCCCCCTCGTCCTCGCCGACCCCGAAGCCCTCAAGCGCGCCCTCTCCAACCTCATCGACAACGCCGCCGAGGCCATGCAGCACGCCCTCCTCCGCGAGCTCCACCTCTCCACCAACCTCCTCGACTCCAACCTCGTCGAGCTCTCCGTCGCCGACACCGGCTCCGGCCTCACCGACGACATGCGCGAGCGCCTCTTCCTCCCCTACTTCTCCACCAAGCAACGAGGCACCGGCCTCGGCCTCGCCATCGCCGCTAAAATTATCCAGGAGCACGGAGGCACCATCCGCGCCGAAAAAAACACCCCAACCGGAGCCCGCTTCCTCATCGAACTCCGCCCCGCCACCCCCACCACCGAATCCGACCCAGACCTCGACGCAATGACCGCTGCCGCACCCGCCACCCAACCCCTGTCCTTCTAACCCATAACCCCTTCAAACTTGTCATTCTGAGCGAAGCGGAAGAATCTCGGCATTTGCTGTTGCTTTGTTGCTCGTTTTTTGCTTGTTTTTTCTTGCTTGTTCTTTGTTGCTTGTTCTTTGTTGTCATCCCGTAGGGATCTGCTTCTTCTGTTGCACTTGTTTGTTTCACGCCGTCATCCTGAGCGAAGCGAAGGACCCCTGTATTTTTGTTCTGAGTGCCACAGGAGCAACAGGGCCCAACCGCCGCACCAAAGGTCCCCCATGAACCACGTCCTCATCGTCGACGACGAAGCCGACATCCGCGATTCGCTCGCCTCCATCCTCGCGGATGAAGGCTACCTCGTCACCACCGCCGCCACCGCCACCGAAGCCCTCGAACTCATCAAAGACGCTTCACATGATGTGGTTCTTCTGGATATCTGGCTCCCCGATCGCGACGGCCTCGACACCCTCGCCGACATCCGCCAGCTCCCCCCCGAACAGATCCCCGAGGTCATCATCATCTCCGGCCACGGCACCATCGAAGCCGCCGTCCGCGCCACCAAGCTCGGCGCCTACGACTTCCTCGAAAAACCCCTCTCCCTCGACCGCACCCTCATCGTCCTCGGCAACGCCATGCAGGCCCGCCGCCTCCGCGAGGACAACGCCGAGTTCAACCGCCAGCTCTCCGCCAAGTCCTCCATCACTGGCGCCAGCATCTCCATCAAAGCCCTCCGTCAGCAGATCAAGCTCATGGCCCCCACCAACGGCCGCGTCCTTATCTTCGGCGAAAGTGGAACCGGCAAGGAACTCATCGGCCGCGCCATGCACGCCGAATCCCTCCGCTCCGACCGCCCCTTCGTCGAGCTCAACTGCGCCGCCATCCCCGAGGACTACATCGACTCCGAGCTCTTCGGCTATCGTCACGGAGCCTCGCCCTCAGGCTCCTCTGCTCCACCCGAAAAACGCGGCACCTTCGAGCGCGCCGACGGCGGCACCCTCTTCCTCGATGAGGTCGGCGACATGAGCCTCAAAACCCAGGCCAAGGTCCTCCGTGCCCTCGACGAACAGCGCTTCCTTCCCGTCGGCGCCACCCACCCCGTCCACGTCGACGTCCGCGTCATCGCCGCCACCAACAAGGACCTCGAAGAAGAGATCGCCCACGGCAACTTCCGCGAAGACCTCTTCTACCGCCTCAACGTCATCCCCTTCTTCGTCCCTCCCCTCCGCGACCGCAAGGAAGACATCCCCTCGCTCGTCAAGGAGTTCCTCGCCGAGTTCGGCCAGCAGTACGGCCGCAAGCACGTCGACCTCACCGACGACGCCCTCTCCGCTCTCCGCCAGTACAACTGGCCCGGCAACGTCCGCGAGCTCCGCAACCTCGTCGAGCGCGTCCTCATCCTCAACCCCAAAACCCAGCGCATCGAACGCCGCCACCTCCCCATGCTCGTCTTCCGCGAGCGGAGCAGCGACCCCAACCGCACCGCAAACGGAGCCGACCCCAACCGCCCCGACACGCGCGGAGACAGCACCAGCAGCCGCGAGTCCATCCGCCCCGATAGCAGCCGCGAAGGGAAGGGAACCGACACCTCCCGCAACCGCCACGCCGAGAACAGCAGCCCCACCCTCATCGAAGCCCGCGAAGCCTACGAACGCGACTACATCCTCAAAAAAATCGACGAACACCACGGCAACATCACCCGAGCCGCCGAATCCCTAGGCCTAGAACGCTCCCACCTCTACCGCAAAATGAAAGCCCTCGGCGTCAGCGTCAAAGAGTAGCGGCTAGGTAGCCTTGGGAAAGTGATTCTCTAGCGCATCGATGTACTCGCTCTCCAACCAATCCGGAGGATCGTCACTCATCTTGAGCATGTCTCTCGCCGCTTCAGTCAACCCTCGCAGTGCTCCATCCTGTCGGAGCATCCGTATCAGTGGTCGGACGACGCGAGCATCATGTCTCTTTGCAAGCGCAGCAGCAGCTTCAATCCGAGCATCGAGAAACGAATCATCGAGGTGCCTGACGAACGAATCGCGAAGTTGACTCGAATCGGCATCACCCTGGACCCCGACGCCGAAGATGGCCCAATCGCGAACGTCACGATCCGTGTCTTCCATGAGCCGCTCGAGCACTTGCACAGATTGCCGCTCTCGCGGGTAACATCCAAGCGCCCAACTCACACTGAAACGAACGTCTGCACTCTCGTGCTCGGCATATGCGGCGATCACAGAGACACTTTCTTCGATATCAAGATGTCCGAGTGCACTAATGAACGACGATATTGCACGAGCATCCGACTCTTTCTGTAGAGCGGCAACAATCGCATCAAAACTCTCTCTCTGATAAAGACGGGCCGGCTCGTAGCGCAGACCTCCTGGCCTATGGCTGTGTCGCCATCCAGAAGCTCTCAATTGCCCCAAAATCGATGCAGCACGCTCGCGCTTCAATGGATCATCCGATGTGAGCCAGGACATGGCATGTCTGAAGACAAGATTGCTTCCGTGCTGATGCAACCAGCGAATCGAGCGCCAAGGCGTGTCACCCTCATATGGACCGTCAAAAGCCTTTTTAAAATGCGCCTGAGTATCAATCACTAACTTTGCTAGGCGTCCGGTGCCCATGAACAGCTCCTGCAGAAGATTAAACACCGACATTGACCTGCTATAGACTCGACCACATTCATCCGAACTCACCGAGGTCGTACCCATGCTGAAAGCCGCCACCCTGCTCTGCGCCTTGGCCCTCCCCACCCTTGCCCAAAGGCCCCAACCCGCAGACCTCGCCGCCTTCGAGCAATCCCAGCTCCCCACCCTCCTCAGCACCTACAAAACCCTCCACGCACACCCCGAGCTCTCCCACCACGAAGCCCAAACCTCCGCCACACTCGCCGATGCCCTCCGAAAATCCGGCTACACCGTCACCGACCACGTCGGCCTCTATCCCGATGGCTCCCACGCCTTCGGCGTCGTCGGAATCCTCAAAAACGGTCCCGGCCCCACCCTCCTCGTCCGCGGCGACATGGACGCCCTCCCCATCATCGAAGAGACCGGCGTCCCCTACGCCTCGCACGTCCTCACCAAAAACAAGTCTGGCGAAGAGGTTGGCGTCATGCACGCCTGCGGACACGATGTCCACACCACCGTCCTCATGGGCACTGCGCAGGCCCTCGCCTCCAGCCGCAAAGCCTGGCATGGCACCCTCATGATCGTCGGCCAGCCCTCCGAGGAGACCATCGACGGAGCCAAGGCCATGCTCGCCGATCACCTCTACGACCGCTTCGGCCGCCCCGACATGGTCATCGGCCTCCACGACACCTCCGACCGCGCCGCCGGCACCGTCGCCCTCACCAGTGGTCCCTCCATGGCCTCCTCCACCTCCGTCGACGTCCTCATCCGCGGCATCGGCGGCCACGGAGCCTATCCCCAGCTCGGCCGCGACCCGGTCGTCCTCGCCGCGATGTTCATCGTCGACATGCAAACCATCGTCTCCCGCGAGCAGGACCCCCAAAGCCCCTCCGTCGTCACCGTCGGCTCCATCCACGGCGGCACCAAGCGCAACATCATCCCCAACGAGGTCAAACTCGAACTCACCACCCGCGCCTTCTCCGACAAGTCCCGCGACACCACCCTCTCCGGCCTCCGCCAGATCGCCCTCGGCATCGGCGTCACCGCCGGCCTCCCGCCCGACAAGATGCCCACCGTCACCGTCCTCGAAGCCGAGTCCACCCCCGTCCTCTTCAACGATCCTAGCCTCACCGCCCGTGTCCGCTCCACCCTCGTCCAAACGCTCGGCGAGCAAAACGTCTTCACCGGCGAGCCCGTCATGGGCTCCGAAGACGTCGGCGTCTTCTCTTTGGACAACAAAATCCCCACCTGCTACTTCCGCCTAGGCGCCGCCGACCCCACCAAGTTCGCCGCCGCCACCGCCGCCGGCAAACCGCTCCCCGGCCCCCACACCAGCCGCTTCGAGCCCGACCCCGAACCCACCCTCCGCACCGGCGTCCAATCCCTCACCGCCGCCGTCATCTCCCTCCTCCAGTAACCCGCCCAGACCTCTCGCGCAACCAGCTTCGGCCCTCGCCCTCGATCCCTGGCGCTGCGGAACTCGCAAGCCATGACCGGCTCAAAAAGTCTCTCGGAAGCGTGGCACCTTTCCATCCCACGCCGCGCTTTAACCGGTACCGACAGAGACGAAGTGTGTGCTCTCTGTTCTCCGAGGAGGCAACGCGTGAAGCTCTCGATCCCAACGCAGACAACACCGCGACAACCTCGTCAGGTCTCTCCGGCACAGCCACACAACCGCCGAAAGACCGATAAGCCGCAAACCCGCACCGGGAACTCGGCAATCAATCACCAAGGCGATGCCCCCCTACCCTGGCAGCGTCTCCAAAGCTGGGCCATGCGACTCCTCTTCTAAGTCGAGCACCCTCCCCGACCGGCACACAAGCCAGGGAAGATTCGAGGATGAATACACGTCCAAGACGTTCGAGCCCCTGTCTTTGCTGCCTATTCCTTGACAAAGCCTGTTTCTACTTTCAACTAAAAGCCTGAACTTCGCATATAGCTCCCTGCAAGCCGGGCTATCTGCAAGAACAGAAAACTTCCGGCGCGCCGCCCTATCACCGCTCCTCACCTTACCCTGCCCGCCTCCGGGCAAATCGCCACAAGCTCTCCACCAGAATCACCCCCAAACCCCCAAATAAAACCACCCCCGCCACCGCCGCAGACACCCCAAACCGCCGCACCATCACCCACACCAACCCCACCCAAATCACAATCGCCAGCGCAAAGCTGCCGTCGTCCACAAACAAGCCCCACACCTCCCGCACCACCGTCCGCATCCACCCCATCACCGCACCTCCATGGAATCCGCAGGCACCACCGCCGACACGCGCCGGCACGCCGTCACCATCAGAAACGCCACCAGCAAATACCCCACCAGTAAGCCCAGAATCGACCAGTCCTCCCCCGGCCACCGCACCCCCATCCCCTCCCCCACCCAGAACGTCCCAAACGCTGACAGCAGCACGCCTACCGCAAACTTCAGCATGTTCTCCGGCACCCGCGCCAGCGGCCGGTGCAGCATTACTCCCAGCAGCACCACCACCACCAGCGCCGCCACCGCTCCCAGGCTCGCCGGCAGCAACAACCCCACCCCGCCCGCTCCTATTGCAATCACGATAAACACCACCTCCGTCCCTTCCAGCATCACGATGTTAAACGCCGTCCCAAACCCAACCTTATCGAGTCCCCCGGAGACACCCGCACCTACTCGCATCGCCGCCTCGTTCTTCCGAAACGCCGCTTCTTCGTCATGTAGCGCAATCAACCCCGCCGACCGCAGAATCGCCTTCCGCAGCCACCGCAGCCCAAACAGCAGCAGCAGCACCCCCACCCACAGCTGCAGCGAGTGCAGCGGAACCCGCAACAGCGCCGGCCCCAGAGCCGCCACAATCGCCAGCAGCACCAGTACCGCCCCCCCGGCACCCAGCAGCGCCGACCTCCACCCCCGCACCGTTCCCACCGCCAGCACCACCGTCAGAGCCTCCACACACTCCACCATCGAAGCCAAAAACGAAGCCACCACCGAAGTCCCCACATGCGCCCAATTCATCCTTCGCCTCCCACAACCATAGGATGCACAGACAGCTTCCCTCTAGCCTCTCCAAGCCAGCCCGGGCTCTAGCTCTCCCTTTTGCTGTTGCCTTTGCTCTTAAATGTCTCGCTTGTTGCCTTCGCCCTAAATGTCTCGCTTGTTGCCTTTGCCCTTAAATGTCTTGCCCTTGTTTTTTTGCTTTGCCGTTGATGCTCTTCCGCCGTCATCCTGAGCGGAGCGAAGGACCCCTGTATTTGCCGTTGCCGTTGCCGTTGCCGTTGCTGTTGCCGTTGCTTGTTCTTTTGGTTGTCGTCCCGCAGGGATCTGCTTCTTGCCTTTGCTTGTCCCTCGTCCTTCCAGCTCGCCGTGGCGCAAACACCAAGCGCAATACCATAAACTAGATACAGGCGAAAAAAGACACTGGCCAAGCAAAAATCCGTCCACCATGCTTGAAGTCCGAACCTAAGCCACCTCAATCGAATACTTTGCGCATCAAGTACGGGGTAGGGGGGCCACCCTCACTCCTTCTCCTCCGCCATCTGCTTCTCCGCAATCTGCTCCATCTGCCGCCGCCAATCCAGATCCTCTACAAATCCCCGGCTCGACCTCCACTCCTCCTCCACCTTCACAAACAGCTCCAGGAAAACCCTCGTCCTCAGCAGCCCCTCAATATCCTTCCGCGCCGCCGTCCCAATCCGTTTCAGCATCTCTCCACCCTTGCCGATCAGGATCGCCTTCTGCCCCGTCCGCTCCACCACAATCGCCGCCGCAATCTTCGTCACCGGCAGCCGCCCATCGCGCAGCGGCTTCGTCGACGCCGGATCCTCCCACCGCTCCACCACCACCGCCGAAGAGTACGGCACCTCCTCCCCCGTCAGCAGCAAGATCTTCTCCCGGATCAGCTCCGCCACCAGAAACCGCTCCGGCTGATCTGTCACTTGATCCCGTGGAAAGTACCTCTGCCCCTCCGGCAGCTGGCCCACAATCTTCTCCAGCAGCAGCTCCAGCCCCTCCCCCTTCCGCGCCGAGATCGGCACTACACCCACAAACGTATGGAGCCCGCTCCAGTGCGCAATCAGCGGCAGCAGCTCCTCCTTCTTCACCGCGTCGATCTTGTTCAGCACCAGCATCACCGGGCAGTCCAGCTTGCGCACCAGCTGCAACGCAAAGTCATCCTCGCGCGCGCTCATCGCCCGCTTGCTCGCCGTGTACTTCTTCCCCGCCACCACCGCCCGCGCCGCCGTCTCCTCTGCATCCTCACCCTGCCTCGCCGCCACCGCTGTCTCCTCCCGCGGCAGCCGGTGCGTCGCATCCACCAGAAACAGCACCAGGTCCCGGGACTCCAGAGCGTCATGCACCTCCTGCATCATCCGCCGGTCCAGTTGCGTCTCCGGCTTATGAACCCCCGGCGTATCTACCAGCACCACCTGCGCCGCCGGCCGCCCCACCACCCCCTTCGCCCGCTTCACCGCCGGTACCTCCAGCACCCCCACAATCCGCGTTCGCGTCGTCTGCGGCTTGTGCGTCACAATCGCCAGCTTCTGCCCCAGCAGAGCATTCAGCAACGTAGACTTCCCGGCGTTCGGCCGGCCAATAATCGAAACAAATCCTGAGCGTAAAGGCATCCACTCATTATCGCCCCGCGCACTACCTCATCGCGTCCATGCCTCTTTCGTCTACACTGGCCCGCATGACGTTTGCCGCCCGCCTCGCCCTCGCCACCCTCGCTCTCCCCGCCCTGTTGCACTCTCAAACCCCCGCACCCTTCCACTCCACCGAGGTCAACCCCGACCACACCGTCACCTTCCGCTACGCAGACCCAACCGCCACCAAAGCCGATCTAGCCCTGGAAGGCGCCGGCCCCAACCTCCCCATGGAGAAAGATGCCGACGGCACCTGGTCCGCCACCAGCAAGCCCCTCGCCCCACAGATCTACGGCTATCACTTCGACGTCGACGGCCACCCCCGCCTCGACCTCCACAACACCCGTCTTACCACCAACCTCCTCAGCCTCTCCAACCTCATCGACGTCCCCGGCGAAGCCCCCGAACCCTGGGAGCCCCAGAACATCCCTCACGGCGAGATCCACCATCACATCTACACCACCGCCACCGTCCTCGGCCTCCCGCAGAACCAGTCCGACTTCTACGTCTACACCCCGCCCAGCTACGACCCGAAAGCCAAACGCGACTACCCCGTCCTCTACCTCCTACACGGCTTCTCGGACCGCGCCGACGGCTGGACCGCCGTTGGCCAGGCCAACCTCATCCTCGACAGCCTCCTCGCCCAGGGCAAGATCAAGCCCATGATCGTCGTCATGCCCCTCGGCTACGGCAACATGCAATTCGTCCTCGGCCACAGCAACTGGGGCACCCCCGCCGCCGTCACCGAGAACACCGACCTCTTCTCCAAAGCCCTCCTCACCGAGGTCCTCCCCCGCGTCGAATCCGAGTACCGCGTCTCCCGAAAGCGCGAAGACCGCGCCATCGCCGGCCTCTCTATGGGCGGCCTCGAATCCCTCTCCACCGGCCTCAATAACACCGATAAGTTCGCCTACGTCGTCGGCCTCTCCTCCGCCGCCGCCAGCGTCGATCGCGACCGGCTCGCGAACCTAAACCCCAAATCCGCCAACCTCAAGCTCCTCTGGATCGCCTGCGGCACAGAAGACCATCTTCTCGATCCCAACCGCCAGTTCATCGCCTTCCTCAAATCCAAAGACATGCCCGTCACCGCCATCGAAACCCCCGGCATGCACACATGGATGGTCTGGCGCGACAACCTCATCCACTTCACCCCGCTCCTCTTTCAACCCAAATAGCGACACCACGCTTCCGTCGTCAAGCCGACACACTCGCCTTACACCGTCACAGCGAACACAACGCCTTACGCCGTCATCCTGAGCGCAGCGAAGGACCCCTGTATCTGCACTTGCCTTTGCCCTTCTCCGACCCACCCACAAGCCGTCCTGTACCGAGTCGCCCAAACGAGATCGCCCCACGCATGAAGACCCCCGCCGCCTCCATCCTCCTCTGCGTCTCCGCAACCCTTGCCCAAACCCCACCCGCCTTCAACTCCGCCCAGGCCAACCCCGACCACACCATCACCTTCCGTTACCAGGACCCCAACGCCACCGCAGTCGTCCTCAATATCGACACCGCCCCCAAGCCTATCCCCATGAACCGGGGCGCGGACGGCCTCTGGACCTACACCACCGAGCCCCTAGCCCCCGAGATCTACTCCTACCGCTTCGACGTCGACGGCCGCCCCCAGTTCGACCCCAACAACCTCACCGGCATCACGCCCAACCTCGTCTACCGCGGCGACCAGGTCGAGGTCCCCGGCGATACGGCCCAACTCTGGGACACTCAAAACGTCCCCCACGGCACCCTCCACCGCCACCGCTACACCACCGCCATCGTCAAAGGCCTCCCGTCCAATACCAGCCAGTACCTCGTCTATACACCGCCCGGCTACGACCCCCGCGGCAAAACCAAATACCCCGTCCTCTACCTCCTCCACGGCTGGTCCAACACCGTCGACACCTGGACCGAAACCCTCCAGGCCGACCTCATCCTCGACAACCTCCTCGCCCAAAAGAAGATCAAGCCCATGATCGTCGTCATGCCTCTCGGCTACGGCGACATGAGCTTCATCAACGGCCCTATCGGCGAGATGTGGAAGCAGAAGCCCCTCGTTAACCGCAACACCGAACTCTTCTCGCAAGCTCTCCTCACCGAGATCCTCCCCCGCGTCGAAGCCGAATACAACATCTCCACGAAGAGGGAAGACCGCGCCATCGCCGGCCTCTCCATGGGCGGCCTCGAAAGCCTCGAGATCGGCCTCAATCACACCGACAAGTTCGCCTCCATCGGCGGTTTCAGCGCCGCCGATCACCTCCTCGATCCCGCCACGCAACTCCCCGTCCTCCAGCCTGCAACCGCCCAAAAGACCGCCAACCTCAAACTTCTCTGGATCGCCTGCGGCACCGAAGACGGCCTCATCACCGCCAACCGCAAGCTCGTCGCCTATCTCAAAGGCGAAGGCCTCCCCGTCACCGCCGTCGAAACCCCCGGAGCCCACGTCTCCTTTGTCTGGCGCGACAACCTCATCCACTTCGCCCCACTCCTTTTCCAAAGCAGATAGCCAGACCCCTCTTCCAAGCCGGGTGACAGGCCGCCACCGAAGACCCACCTTTGCTGTCATCCTGACCCGAAGGGGAAGGATCCCGATACAGCAACGAGCGCCAAAACCGCTCCCACCTTTCAGTCGCGAACTCCCAACCGAGGCAGCGCAAACCATCCATGGCGGAAAACGCCCACGCGAACCCACACGCACACCCCTCCCCTCCCACCATCTCGCGGGATAATAGTGCGAGAGCCGCATGGATTCCTTCTTCGTCCGCTACAAGAACGCTCTGGTCCTCATCGCGCTTCTGCTCGCGCAGATCATTGCGCTCGCCATCCAGGTCCGCCGCCCCATCGAGACCGGCGCCATCGACAGCCCCAAAGTCACCCTCGCCCGCTCCTGGGTCGTCGCCGCCATCACCCCCATCGAACGCCTCTTCCTCAATATCGGCCATGGCGCCCGCTCCCTCTGGTCCAACTACCTCGACCTCCGGCACGTCCGCCAGCACGACCGCGATCTCCAGTACCAGATCGACCAGCTCCGCCTCCAGCAGGCCGCCATCGCCGAAGACGCCGTCCAGGGCCATCGCCTCCAGGCCCTCCTCGCCTTTCAGCAGCACTACATCGCCGCCACCGTCGCCGCGCAGGTCATTGGCACCAGCGGCACCGACCTTTCCCGCGTCCTCTACATCGACAAGGGCGCAGCCGACGGCCTCCGCCCTGACATGCCCGTCATCACCCCCGACGGCATCGTCGGCAAAGTCCGCGACATCTTCCCCAAAACCGCCCCGCACACCGCCCAGGTCCTCCTCATCAACGACCAAACCTCCGGCGCCGGCGTCATCCTCGCCAACACCCGCGTCCGCGCCATCATCAAGGGCACCTCCGGCGGTCGCGTCCTTATCAACAACCTCACCCCCGACGACCGCATCAAGCCCGGCGAGCCCGTCCTCACCTCCGGCGGCGACCAGGTCTTCCCCCGCGGCCTCCCCGTCGGCACCGTCGAGTCCATCGCTCCCGACCCCGAGCACCAGCCCTACACCGCCATCCACATCAAACCCGCCGCCAACCTCTTCCAGCTCGAGGAGGTCCTCATCATCACCGGCACGGAGCCATCCCTCCCACCCGAAACCCTCCAGGCCCTCGCCCATGGCGCCCAGATCTCCGCCGCCGCCCGCCTCGCCGCCCAAAAAGCCGCCGCTCAGGCCGCCGCCGCCAAGGCCGCCGCCGACGAAAAAGAGGCCGCCACCCGCTCCGCCGCGGAGGTCATCGCCGACCGCCTCCCCAGCCTCCACACCGCCGCGCCCGATTCTCCCGAGGCCAAAGCCCAGGCCGCAGCCGACGCCAAAAACCCCAAAGCCGCTGGTGGACAAGTCCCCAAACCCCTCCCCACCGTGCACGCCGACCGCTACAGCCCCGGCACCACTCCACCCGCCAGCACCCTCACCCCCGGCGCCCCCCACTCCGCAAACACTCCACCGACGGACCCCACGACCGAGCCCAAACCCCGCAAACCCCATACCAACCCACCGCAAATCTGAACCACTCCCTACTCACAACTCAGAAACCCACAGCTGAAAACCCACAACCGCCCCCATGCTGAACCGCAGTTACACCTCCCGCCGCGAACTCGAAGAGCACAGCTTCCACCCGGCTGTCGCGCTCGGCGTTCCCCTCGCCGCCATCCTCTTCCAGGCCCTCCTCCCCCGGCCCGTCCCCTACCTCACCATCATCGATCTCCCCCTGATCGTCACCATCTTCTTCGCCGTCAGCCGCCGCTCCCCCATCGCCGGCGCCCTCACCGGAGCCACCATAGGCCTCCTCCAGGACGCCCTCACCAGCCAGCCCATAGGCGTCAACGGCATCGCCAAAACCGTCATCGGCTACATCGCCGCCTCCATCGTCCTCCAGGTCGACGTCGAAGCTCTCCCTACCCGCGTCATCATGAACTTCCTCTTCTCCCTCCTCAACAGCATCCTCCTTTTCTTCGTCGTCCGCCGCCTCCTCGGCCTCGCCACCCAGGAGTTCCTCTGGAAGCACGAACTCATCCGCGCCGGCATCAACACCGCCATCGCCATCCCCGTCTTCCTCTTCCTCGACCGCGCCAAGCGCATGCGCTAGCTCCCGGCCACAGCCTCATACGGCTGTCATTCTGGACGAAGCGGGAGCTTGTGTCCTAATTTGCGTTGCTCGTTTCACCGCCGTCATCCTGAGCGAAGCGAAGAACCCCAGTATTTGCCGTTGCCGTTATCTGTTCTTTGGTTGTCACTCGTAAGGATCTGCTTCTGTTGTTGTTGCTCTTGCTTCTGTTGTTGTTGTTGCTCTTGCTGTTGCTCGTTTCACCGCCGTCATCCTGAGCGAAGCTAAGGACCCCTGTATTTGCTGTTGCCGTTGTCTGTTTTTTGGTTGTCACTCCGTAAGGATCTGCTTCTGTCGTTGTCGCTCTTGCTGTTGCTCGTTTCACCGCCGTCATCTTGAGCGAAGCGAAGGACCCCGTATTCGCTGTTGCCGTTGCCTGTTCTTTTGGTTGTCACTCCGTAAGGGATCTGCTTCTGTTGTTGTTGCTCTTGCTGTTGCTCGTTTCACCGCCGTCATCCTGAGCGAAGCGAAGACCCCAGTATTTGCTGTTGCCGTTGTCTGTTCTTTTGGTTGTCACTCCGTAAGGATCTGCTTCTGTTGTTGTCGCTCTTGCTGTTGCTCGTTTCACCGCCGTCATCCTGAGCGAAGCGAAGGACCCCTGTATTTGCCGTTGTAGTTGCCGTTGTAGTTGCCGTTGCAGTTGCCGTTGTCGTTGTCGTCACCCTCACCCACCCGTACCTCCTGCCTCACTCCCCGACACGCCCAGCTCTTCAGCTCGTCTAAACTGACACCAGTCCATGAACTCGCCCCCTCCACCACCACCCTCCCGCCCAACCTTCCTCCCCAGCGGACGCGTCATCGGCCGCGAAGAAAAGCTCTCGCCCGGCAAACTCCACGCCTCGCAGTACATCGTCGCGCTCATCCTCACTATCCTCTTCGCCGGCCTCTATCGCCTCCAGGTCCTCGGCGCCAGCAACTACCGCGTCCTCGCCGAAGCCAACCGCATCCGTAAGATCCCCGTCCTCGCCCCGCGCGGCCGCCTCTTCGACCGCGAGGGCCGTCTCCTCGTCGACAACTACCCCTCCGTCACCGCCTACCTCATCCGCGACCAGATCAAAGACATCGCCGCAGACATCCCCATGATCGCTGCCGGCCTTCACCTCCCGCCCGATCAGATCGAGTCCACCCTTCGCCGCTTCCAGGCCCAGCCCAAATTCCAGTCCATCCCTCTCAAGGAGGACATCACCCCCGACGAGCAGGCCTTCATCGCCGCCCACCGTGACGAGCTCCCCGAGCTCGAGACCCGGGACGAGCAGCGCCGCCTCTACCCCCGCGACGGCTTCGCCGCTCACCTCATCGGCTACGTCGGCGAGGTCTCCGAGCAGATGCTCAACGACCCCCGCTACGCCTTCTACGAGCCCGGAGACGTCGTCGGCCGCTCCGGCGTCGAGCAGACCTACGACGCTCTCCTCCGCGGCACCGACGGCTCCCACGACATCATCGTCAACTCCCACGGCAAGGAGCTCGGCACCCTCGGCCAGACCATGGCCATCCCCGGCAAGGACCTCAAACTCACCATCGACCTCGACGTCCAAATGGCCGCCGAAAAAGTCATGCAGGGCAAAACCGGAGCCATGGTCGCCCTCGACCCCCACACCGGCGAGGTCCTCGCCCTCGTCTCCCGCCCCACCTTCGATCCCAACCAGTTCTCCGTCCACCTCACCAAAACCTACTGGAACGAGATCCTCAACAACCCCGACCACCCCCTCCTCAACAAGGTCACCCAGGCCCAGCTCGCCCCCGGCTCCACCTTCAAGATCATCATGTCCGTCGCCGGCCTCCAGGAAAACGTCGCCGAAACCATGCGCGTCATGTGCCCGGGCGGCGCCAGCTTCTACGGCCACTACTTCAAGTGCGACAAGCGCCACGGCATGGTGGACATCTACCACGCCATCCCCTGGTCCTGCGACACCTTCTTCTACACCCTCGCCAACCGCCTCGGCATCGACACCATCGCCCGCTACGCCACCTCCCTCGGCTTCGGCTCCCGCACCGGCATCGACCTCCCCGACGAGGCCTCCGGCACCATGCCCTCCACCGCCTGGAAGCTCAAGAACTTCCACGAAAAGTGGTACGCCGGCGAGACCATCTCCGTCGGCATCGGCCAGGGAGCCATCGCCGCCACACCCCTCCAGCTCGCCCGCGCCATCGGCGGCGTTGCCTCCGGCGGCGTCCTCCGCCGACCCCACCTCGTCTTCCCTGACGAGGTCCCGCCCGACCAGCTCGAAGCCATCCACGAGACCTTCAACGGCTCCGGCAACAAGACCGTCGACCTCACCCCCGCCAACTGGCAGATCATCACCGACGCCATGGCCGACACCACCACCTCCGGCACCGCCGCCGCCTCGCACCTCGATGGCATCGACTTCGCCGGCAAGACCGGCACCGCCCAGGTCATGAGCCACGACGCCCTCGCCCGCGCCGGCAAAAGCCACAAAACCACCCCCAACGCCTGGTTCGTCGGCCTCGCCCCACGCCGCAACCCCGACATCGTCGTCGCTGTCCTTTGGGAAAACGGCGACTGGGGCTCCAACTCCGCCAAACTCGCCGCGCAGGTCATCGAAGCCTTCGTCAACAAACAACGCCAACGCGCCAACAACATCCGCGTCGTCGCCGAAGTCTCACAGCCCGGCCCATCAGAATCGTCCCCCAAGCCTCAGCCACCGGCCGCCCGTCCCGCCGACTCAGCGCAATAGTGAAAACGTACCGAACGAAACCATCATCCTGAGCGCAGCGAAGGATCTCAGTATTTCGCCACTCTCTCGCTCGATGACTCACAACAAAGCTTGGTCATTCTGAGCCGAAGGCGGAAGAATCCCAGTAGCCCGTGCCGGCAAACGCATCCTTTCAGCAATCACTGACCGCCGTCGAACGATTCGCAGTTCCTCCAGAGCCTCTCAACGAGAGGGACCCTATAATCAGGTCGTTCGTACAACCCATTCCTTCCACACGGGATCTCCGAAAGGAAGGATGCCGAGGAACGCCCCATGTCGCCTACTCATCAGACACACCGTCTCCAGCGCAATTGCACCGTGATCTTTTGCCTTCTGTGCGCCTCCACTCTCGCCCCGTGCAGCCTCCAGGCCTCCGCATCGCCCCCCCAATCTCCGGCCATCGTTGCGCAGAATCTCCAGCCTTACACCGGCAACTGGCAGTGGATGTTCAAAGGCAAACCCTTCGCCACCATGCACCTCGTCCCCTCCGGAGACCACTTCACCGGGTACATGACCAACGGCTTTTTCACCAACGACGACGACGGCAACATGACCGATGCGGGCAGCCAGCCCGGCCAGTCCCCCATCACCCGCACGTTCTTCTCCGGAAAGGTCCTCCACATCGTCGTTCAGGATGACCACGATAAAAGCCTCAGCGAGTGGACCATGACCCTCCTCGAAAACAAGCGAGCCGAGTTCAACATCGCAGACCCCGACGCCCCAAAAAATATCAAGCCCTGGCTGGCCCAGCGCGCGGACTAGACCGAACAGCGCCCAAGAACACACACCCGGCCGCTAGGCGCCCCACATCTCGGCCCTAACATGTGGGGAAGACCCGCCTCCGTTGATTAGGAGACTCGTGTCGCCCATTCTCTCCGCCTCGTCGGTATAGTAGGTGCAATCGCTCACACCGAGGCCCATTCCGCAATGAATCCCCGCACCCTGCTCTGCGCCCTCCTCCTCGCCACACCCCTCCTCGCCCAACAGGAGGTCCGCCCTCCCGCAACCCCCCTCATCACCCACAACCCTTACTTCTCCATCTGGTCCGATACCGACAATCTCACCGCCTCGAACACCGTGCACTGGACCGGCAAACCCCAGCCCATCGCCGGCCTCATCCGCATCGACGGCAAGCCGATGCGCTTCATGGGACGCGACCCCCGCGAAATCCCCGCCATGCAGCAGACCGGCCATATCGTCACCCCCACCCACACCCGCTACACCTTCACCGGCGGCGGCGTCGAGCTTGGCCTCACCTTCTTCACTCCGGCCATCCTCTCCGATCTCGACATCCTCTCGCGCCCCGTCACCTACGTCAGCTTCACGGTCAAATCCGCCGACGGCAAGCCCCATAACGACGTCTCCGTCCTCTTCGATGTAGGCCCCATCATCGCCGTCAACGCCCCCGGCGAGGCCGTCACCTACTCGCGCAATCAGACCGAGACCCAGACCGTTCTGTCCGTCGGCTCGCGCGACCAGCGCGTCCTCAACCGCTCCGGCGACGACCTCCGCATAGACTGGGGATACTTCCACCTCTCCGTGCCCAACGACGAAGAGTCCTCCTCCGCCATCGTTCGAGAAACCTCCGTGTCTCCCAACGGCGCCTTCGCCACCACCGGCGCTCTTCCCAAAGCCGATGACATGGACGCATCCCCAGTCGTAGGCCGGGGCGACGCGCACCTTGCCACCGAACTCCTCTTCCACACCGTCTCCGATACCCCCGTCACCCGCCACCTGCTCGTCTCCTACACCGAGGGCTTCGCCATCCAGTACCTGGAGCGCAACCTCCGCCCCTGGTGGCAGCGCAACGGCCAATCCGTCGCCAGCATGCTCGACGCCGCCGAGCGCGAGATGCCCGCCCTCGAAAAGCGCGGCGACGATCTCGACACCACCCTCACCGCCGACCTGACCCGCACCGCCGGCGCCAACTACGCCAACCTCTGCATCCTCGCCTACCGCCAGGCCTGGGCCGCCCACGGCTTCGTCGCAGACCTCAACGGCGACCCCCTCGTCTTCGGCAAGGAAAACTTCTCGAACGGCTCCATCGGCACTGTCGACGTCCTCTACCCCGCCGCGCCCTTCTTCCTCTTCTTCAACCCCGTCCTGCTCGAAGCCGAGCTCCGTCCGTTGATGGAGTACACCGCTCTTCCCAACCGCTGGCGCTTCCCCTTCGCCCCGCATGACCTCGGCACCTACCCCCTCGCCAACGGCCAAACCTACGGCGGCGGCGAAAAGACCGAAGAAAACCAGATGCCCGTCGAAGAGTCCGGCAACATGCTCATTCTCGTCGATGCCGTCGCCCGCGCCGAAGGCAACGCCAAACTCGCCGAACAGTACTGGCCCAAGCTCACCCAGTGGGCGGAGTTCCTCAAAGCCCACGGCCTCGATCCCGAAAACCAGCTCACCACCGACGACTTCGCCGGACACGTCACCCACAACGCCAACCTCGCCCTCAAAGCCATCGACGCCCTCGAGGCCTACGCCGACCTAGCCCGCCTCCTGCACAAGGACGCGATCGCCCGCGACTACAGCAAGACTGCCCACGCCTACGCCGCCAAGTGGATCGACCTCGACAAGGAAGGCGACCATTACAAGCTCGCCTACGACTCCGCCAACACCTGGAGCCAGAAGTACAATCTCGTCTGGGATCAGCTGCTCGGCTACAACCTCTTCCCCCCGTCCGTGCGGCAGAGTGAGATCGCCTTCTATAAAACGAAACTCAACAAGTACGGCCTCCCCCTCGACAGCCGCGCCGACTACACCAAGCTCGACTGGTCCATCTGGACCGCCACCCTCGCTTCCAACCCCGCCGACTTCAACGCCATCATGGACCCCATCGCCCTCTGGATCAACGAAACCCCCACCCGCGTCCCCCTCACCGACTGGTACGACACCAAAAACGGCAAGCAGATCGGCTTCCAGGCCCGCAGCGTCGTAGGCGGCGTCTACATCAAAGCCCTCTCCGACAAACAACTCACCGACAAGTGGCGCTCCCAGGCCACAGCCGCCGGTCACGAAACGACGCGAACAGCAAACCATTAGCGCAAAACTCGTTCCGCTCTAAAGCGCCATATACGTCGTCATCCTGAGCGAAGCGAAGGACCCCTGTATTTCGCTTTTCGCCGACCATACCGTTGGCGCAACGACCACTTCAAATCATCTAAAACTGGCTATGTACGTCGTCATCCTGAGCGAAGCGAAGGACCCCTGTATTTCGCCTTTGTTGTTGTCTGTTCCGCGTCACACCTTCCCGAACTTCGCTTTCGCCGACCATACCGTTGGCGCAACGACCACTTCAAATCATCTAAACTGGATACATCACCCAGGAGGTGCCCCGGCAAATCAGGGGCTCCTCTTTCGTGCATGGAGTCTTGAAGTCCCGCACCGGCACAGACCGTCTTGAAGTCCGGACCTAAACTAAGTGTTTCGAATACTTTGCGCAAAATGTACGGGGGGGAGGGGGGCCACCGCGCAACTACCGGCACAGCCACTGGAGATCACCGTCTAAACTACCCCCATGGCCCGCCTCTCCACCTTTCGCGACTTCGACTGGGTCCTCCTCGTCTTCGTCAGCATCCTCTCCGTCATCAGCGTCCTCGAGATCAAGTCGGCCACCCTCCACACCAAGTTCCACGGCTTCGACACCAAGCAGGTCGGCTTCCTCGCCGTCGGCGTCGTCCTCATGTTCCTCATGTCGCTCATCGACTACCACCGCCTCATCGACATCGCCACCCCCGCCTACGCCGTCTCCATCTGCGCCCTCCTCGCCGTCCTCGCCATCGGCACCAAGGTCATGGGCGGCCGCCGCTGGATCAAGTTCCCCGGCGGCATCCACTTCCAGCCCTCCGAGTGGGTCAAGCTCGTCCTCATCGTCACCGTCGCCCGCTATTTCTGGTCGCTCTCCGGCCGCGAGCTCACGTGGGGCGACATCGGCAAGGCCTTCGCCCTTATCTGCGTCCCCATGCTCCTCGTCCTCAAGCAGCCCGACCTCGGCACCGCCCTCACCTATCTCCCCATCCTCCTCTGCGGTCTCTTCCTCGGCGGCATCCGCCCCAAACAGGCCGGCATCCTCCTGCTCGCTGCGGCCATCCTCGGCGGCGGTATCTGGAAGACCGGCAAGGTCCTCAAGCCCTACCAGAAGGCCCGTCTCACCTCCTTTATGGACCCCGACTCCGACCCCCGCGGCTCCGGCTACCAGATCCGCCAGTCCCTCATCGCCGTCGGCTCCGGCGGCATCTGGGGCAAGGGCGCCAACAAGGGCACCCAGACCCAGGGCGACTTCCTCCCCATCCCCTACACCGACTTCATCTTCGCCGCCTTCTGCGAAGAACATGGCTTCATCGGTGCCATCGGCGTCCTTCTGCTCTACTTCCTCATCCTCATGCGCCTCATCCAGAACGCCCAGACCGCCGCCGACCTCCCGGGCAGCTTCCTCGTCATGGGCGTCGTCGCCGTCATCATCTTCCAGATCGCTGTCAACATCGGCATGGTCGTCGGCCTCATGCCCGTCACCGGCATCCCCCTCCCCCTCATGAGCTACGGCGGCTCCTCCATCCTCTTCACCTTCCTCGCCCTCGGCATCGTGATGAACGTCCGCATGCGCCGCTTCGTCAACTAACCTCTCCCGGCCCCCCCCAACCTGTCGTCCCGACCGAACCCCGAGCGTAGTCGAGGGGAAAGTAGAGGAACCCTGCGTCATACCCCCCCCACAGTCCGTGGGTCCACCACACCTCTTCAAACCCTTGTCATTCTGAGCCGAAGGCGGAAGAATCCCAGTATTCCGCTCGCGCAACCTCCGAACCACAGGGACCTGCAGACTTCTTTCGAACCCTGTCATCCTGAGCACAGCGAAGGACCCCGTATTTGCCCCTTGCTGTTGTTTGTTTTCGCTGTATACCCACGAGCAAAACGCCTAACCGCTGTGCCTGTGCGACCCACGAATTGCGTTCTTTCCAACAGCAAGCCCTGTCATTCTGATCCTGAGCGAAGCCAAAAGGAGCAACAATCCTACTATTTCGCCTGTGTCACCACCAACCTGACCGTCGCCACTGCCGAGCAAACTCATGCCCCGACATCTCGCCCTCTTGATCTGCCTCTGCACCTCGATTGCTACCCCCGCCCAGCAGGTCGTCGATCCCGCCCTCGCAAAGCAGATCGCTGCCATCCCCGCGATCGACAACCACGCTCACCCCATGCTCTCCCCGCCCGAGGACAAAACCGACCGCAACTTCGACGCCCTCCCCGTCGACAACATGGAACCCGAGACCGACCCCGTCGCCTGGCGTCCCGAGAACCCGCAACTCGCCGCCGCCTGGAAGGCCCTCTTCAACTTCCAAGAAGCACCGCCCCTCCACCCCGCGGCTTTGGCCCGCCTCGAAGCCGCCCGCGACCGCCGCAAGGTAGAGAAGGGAAGCGCCTACTCCCAATGGGTCCTCGACCAGGCCGGCATCGGCATCATGCTCGCCAACCGCGTCAGCATGGGCAACGGAGTCCAGCCACCCCGCTTCCGCTGGGTCCCCTACGCCGACGCCCTCCTCTTCCCACTCGACAACACCTCCCTCGCCAGCGCCACCCCCGACCGCAAACAGTTCTTCGCCCTTGAAGACAAACTCCGCACCAAGTACCTTCAGGACGCCGGCCTCTCGACACCGCCGACCACCCTAGACGCCTACCTCCATCAGGTCGTTACCCCCACCCTCGAGCGCCAGCACACCGGTGGTGCTGGCGCCGAAAAATTCGAGCTCGCTTATCTCCGCTCCTTCGACATCTCCGCCCCTACCCACGCCCAGGCCGAAGCTGTCTACACACAGCAGCACCCTTCAGACACCGATTACAAGCTCCTCCAGGACTTCCTTTTCCGCTACATCGCCACCGAATGCGGCCGCCTCGGCATGGCCGTCCACCTCCACGCGATGTCCGGCGGTGGCGGCTACTTCTCCATCGCCGGCGCCAACCCTCTGCTGCTCGAACCCATCTTCAACGACCCCAGCCTCCGCAAAACCAGCTTCGTCCTCCTCCATGGCGGCTGGCCCTTCGTCCATGAGGCCGGAGCCCTCCTCCAGAAGCCAAACGTCTACCTCGACCTTTCCCAGCAGTCCCTCACCATCCCGCCCCGCACCCTCTCCGGCTGGCTCCGCGAGTGGCTCGAACTCTTCCCCGACAAGGTGCTCTTCGGCACCGACGGCTACCCCTTCACTTCCTCCCTAGGCTGGGAGGAGGCAACCTGGATCGCCAGCCGCAACGCCCGGGAGGCCCTCGGCCTCGCCCTCACCGGCATGGTCGCCGATGGAGAAATCACCCGGACGCGAGCCGGGGAACTTGCCCGCATGGTCCTGCAAACCAATGCAGAGCACCTTTATCGCCTTTGACCCCGGCTCACAGCTCAACGTTCACAGCTGAAACTAAAACCTACATCCGCCAGCTAACCACAATTATGGATGGAGACCCTTTCGAGGCAACATCTCAGGCTTATAAAGCTGTTCGGAGGACCACCGGCTAAACTCTATTTCCGCTCCCCAGCCTTTAGTGCAATACTGTTACCAGCAGGTGAACGGCTGTAGATGCCAATCTCTCTGCTTTCCGTCCGCTCCTTAGAGGCGCTAGGCGCCAACGAGCGGCAACCAAAGACTTTTAGAAGAAAAGGCCGGCCGGCCAGAGATCGATTGAACTCCGTTGGCCGGGCAGGTTCCCAAGGGAATGACCGCATCCGGATGGCAAACGGCCCCGCCTCACGCATGTGAGGTTGCTTTGGTCACAACTCCGCATGCCCACCCTCGCATCACGCGTTCTCTCGTCGATCCGATCTCTCCAGTGCCGCCACATTCGCGACCCTCCCGGCCGCGCTTACGGCAGAGCTGTTCCCACATCTCGCACCGGCTATCGCAGTCCCGAGCCTCCGCACACAGCGCCTGCCCGCTTCAATGGTGAGCTGCGTCTAGACCCTCCCGGGACGAAAACGTACCTTCCGATCGACCTCTGTCTCGTCTGCCGTCCGTCACCCAATCGGGCCGGGCAGAAAGAGCAGAAATATGTCGAAAGAGATTTACATCTCCTCTACGCCGCACGAAACGCGGCTTGCCGTCGTCGAAAACGATGACCTCACCGAGATCTACTATGAGCGCGAAAATGAGTACACGCTCGCCGGATCCATCTACAACGGCAAGGTCACCCGGGTCCTTCCCGGCATGCAGTCCTCCTTCGTAGACGTCGGCCTCGAACGGGACGCCTTCCTCTACATCACCGACTTCATGGAAGAGGCTGGCGATTCAGCTGACTTCGAAGCCGCCGAAACGCGCCGTGGATCTCGCGAAAGCCGCGAAGAGCAGGGGCCCCGGGAGGTCACTCGGAGCACCTCAGAAGAGAGCTCAGGCGAGCGCGAGCGCCTTGCCGCCCCAGTGGCAGAACCGAGCAACGATCGTGGAGATCGCGACCGGGGACGTGGTCGGGGACGTGACCGTCGGGGAAATCGCGACAATCGGGGCGCCCCTCGCGAAGATCGTGGCAACACCGACGATCGCAGCGGCAACCGCGAGCGCTCCGCCGAAATCCAGGCTGCTCCCCCCTTCCAGGCCGAGCCTGGCATCGACCTTCCGCCCGCCATTCGCTCCGGCTACATCGAGCCCGGTTCGGAAGCAACCTCCCCCGAACTCGGCGAAGGCTCTCCCGGTGCCGACGGCAGCCGCCGCTGGCGTGGCCGTCGCGGCCGCCGCCGCGGCCGCAGCTCGTCGCAGCGGGATGAGTCGCAGGTTCTCCAGCAGCCCGCCGCCCCACCCACCTTTGACCCCGGGGCCGCGCCTACACCCGGCCGTGGCTACCAGGCCGACGCAACCGATGCCGAAGACCTCGAAGAGGACTTCGACGGGGAATACAACGAGAGCTTCGATCTCCATGCCGCAGCCCCTGCCCCGGAAGCCTCGCTGCCAGCAGAGGAGCCCCAACTCGCCGAGCCGGCCCCGTCCCTGCGCTCTGGCGAAGATCGCCTATCACGTGACCGGAGCGACCCCGACTCACGTGACCGGAGCGACCGCGAGCCGCGCGATGGGGGCGACCGCGAATCCCGCGATCGAAACCGTCGCGACCGTCCCGGACGCGACCGCGGAGATCGTGCGCCCCGCGCACCGCGCGGCTTCTCTCCCTCCCGCGCTCTCTACGGTGTGGACAGCTCCGAGGCTGAGCAGCCCACCTCCAACGGCCCCGCACCCGAGCCCCTCATCCTTCCCGGCGAGGTCCTCTCCAAGTACCGCAAATCCGAGGACACACCGGCCGGATCCACGGCCGCAGCAACCTCAATCCCCACGCAGACCCCAGCCGACTACACCCTCCAGGGCTCCTGGGATGGTGGCAACGTCCTTCCCGGCGAGACGATACGGCCACGCTCCAACGCCGGGGAAGCCTCCTCCCCCGATCGCTTCGGCTCCGACCGCAGCAGTGACGCGCGAGGCTCGCGTGACCGCGGCGGTCGCGACAGAAGCGACAGAAACGAGCGTCAGGGCCGTAATGAAGGGAGAAGTCGCGACGACCGCTTCTCCGGCCGCCAGGCCGGGCGTGAGGACCGGAGCGGGCGCACCCCCTCCGCCTCCTTCGCCGCGCCGTCCTCTCAGGCGCCGTTCCGCAGCGAAGCTTCACCCATCAGCCCAGCTGTGCCCGACTCGGAAATCGTAAAGCAACAGCGCCACACGGAAGAGTTCTCGACGCCGAACACCACCGCAACCGAGCAGCACCACCAACCAGCCGAGTACGAGCCCGAAGATGCGTCCGCCTCCCTGCGCTTCGACCCCACCACCCGCAGCGAGTTCCGGCAAAGTGCTCCCGTCGAGGAGCAGGAGCAGATGGAGTCCAGCTCCGAAAGCGCACCTGCTTCTGAAAACACGGCTCTCTTCGTCCCCAGCCTCTCTGCCGCCTCAGGTCCCGATGCCCCGGCGGAGCATGCCGCGTCCACGGAGTCGTCAGGCGAAACCCGGTCGTCGTACCTCGACGAGCCCGCGCAAAAGAACTCCACCGTCCACTCCATCGCGCACACCATCACTCCGCAGCCGGACGCCCCCTTTGAACCCATTCACACCGCCTTCAGGGAGGTGGAAGCACCGGCCGCGCACGAGTTCACCGCCATCCAAAGCACCGGCGATATGCTCTCCGACGCACCCGCACCTCCGCCACAGGAGATCGCAGAGCCCACCTCGCCGCTTCACCACGAAACCGCGGTCCTCGAAGCCGCACCTCAGGTGCAGCCCACCTCCCCCGAAGTTCACACAGGCCATATCGCCGAAGAGATCTTCGACGAAGAAGAGGACTTCAACGCAACCACGCTCCACGCCTCCTCCATCGAGGAGATGGACTACGAAGAGGAGCAGACGCTCGAAGGCGCCGCGGACCTCGGAACGATGATCCGCGAGATGTCCATCGACCAGATCACGCGTCCCGGCGACGACCCGGACGAAGAGGACGACATCCTCGAGGAGGAAGATGTCGATGACGAACTGGGCGCAGAGGACTCCGAGTCTGACCTTGCGGAAGACCACGGCTTCAGCGACAACTCTGAGATAGCTGAGCCCAACAGCTTCGTCTCAGGCATCTCGGAAAGCGACCCGCAAACCGGCGAGCATCGTTCCACGAACGGGTCGCAGGAAGCCGCTTCCTTCTCCCGCGAGCCCGACCGCCGCTCTAGCCGCCGCGATGGTGGCCGCCGCGGAGATCGTGATCGTGGCCGCGACCGCGGTGGCGATCGTGCCCGCTCCACCGGCGGCAGCGGAGACCGCTCCACCAGCCGCCCCGGCCGCCGCGATGGACGCCACTCCGCCCAGAGCACCAATCTGCCCGCCATCACCGATCTGCTCAAGCCCGGCCAGGAAGTGCTCGTGCAGATCGCCAAGGAGCCCATCGCCAAAAAAGGTGCCCGCATCACCTCGCACATCGCCCTCCCCGGCCGTTTCCTCGTCTTCATGCCGACCGTCAACCATACCGGCGTATCCCGCAAGATCGAGTCCGACACCGAGCGCCGCCGCCTCAAGGAGATCCTTCTCTCCGAAAAAGGCGAAGCCTCCGGCGGTTTCATCGTCCGCACCGCCGCCGCCAACGCCACCGAGGAGGAACTCCGGTCTGACCTCCGCTTCCTCCTAAACCTCTGGGCCGACATCAAGCAGAGGTCGGAGTCGTCCAAATCGCCAGCGTTGATCTACCACGATCTCAACCTCGTCGAGCGCATCCTTCGCGACCAGGTCACCGACACCTTCTCCGCCATCTGGGTCGACACCGAGACCGAGTACGAGCGCGTCCTGCGCTTCCTCCAGCGCTTCCAACCCTCGCTCATCCGCCGCGTCAAGCTCTACACCAAGGAGACCCCGCTCTTCGAGCAGTTCGGCATCACGGAAGAGGTCAACAAGGCGCTTCGCAGCAAGGTGTGGCTCAAGTCCGGCGGCTCTATCGTCATCAACCAGACCGAAGCCCTCGTCGCCATCGACATCAACACCGGCAAGTACGTCGGCAAGACCGCTCGCCTCGAAGACACCATCGTCAAGACCAACCTCGATGCCATCCCCGAGATCATCCGGCAGATCCGCCTGCGCGACCTCGGCGGCATCATCATCATCGACTTCATCGACATGGATGAACGCAAAAACCGCAGCAAGGTCATGGCGGCGCTCGAAGAAGAACTCAAGAAAGATCGCGCTCCCTCCAAGGTTCTTCAATTCAACGACTTCGGCCTGGTCGCGATCACCCGCAAGCGCGTCAAACAGTCGCTTGAACGCACCCTCTCGACCACCTGCAACGTATGCCAGGGAACCGGCATGACCAAGTCCCCCGTCACCGTTTGCAACGACATCTACATCGAGATGCGCAAGATGCACAAGCACCTCGATCGTGGCGATGTCATGCTGCGCGTCCATCCTGAGGTCGTCAAGCAGCTCAAAGCCGGCGGTACCAAGTGGCTCCAGGAGATGGAAGAGATGGTCGGCAAGACCATCCTGGTCAAGTCCGACCCAGGCCTGCACCCGGAGCAGTTCGATATCCACTAGGCCCAGTCCAATCCCATGCTGAACCGAGGGCGCCCGCTTGGGTGCCCTCGGTTCGTTTCCTAACTGTTCGCTGCCTGACGCAACTGCCCGGCCACCTTGACCTTACGAAAACCTCCGTGTCATCCAAAATGGAAATCCAAGCGTCTTACACAACAACAGCTAAGGTTCTGTGTTCACTCCTGAAGATTCAGGAGTACGTCAACACCCAGGAGTAAATTTGATGCACTCGTCCCATCGCACCTTGATCGTCTCCGGGCTGGCCCGTGTCGCAGCCATCGCGTTCCTTACCTCGTGCGCAGCTGGTCTCCATGCGCAGCAGGCACTGGCAGCCCCGACGCTCGACCTGTCTCATCCGTCTCTCAGCCTGCAGGCATCTCTGAAGTCACCGTTCTCCGGCTCTGCAAACGAGGAGAGCAGCCCTTCGAGCTTCAGCAGCAGCAGCGCCACGGCAGATCTACCGGCCGACCCAAGCGCCACCAGCAGTGACCTCCAGCCGCCACCGCGCCGCCGTCGCTACGGCCGTCCGAACTACAGCGACAAGTACCGCAACGCCGACGGTTCCAACCGCCTCGCCTTTGTCGTCGGTGGAGGCTTCAACGTCCCGGTCGGTAGCGCGAGCTCGAACTACCTCAACACCGGCTACCGCTTCGAGGGCGGTGCAGGCGTCAACATGAACCGCAAACTTGGCGTCTTGGCCCAGTTCGACTACGACCACTTCGGCATCCCCGGCGGTGTACTTCAGAATCAGGCAAACCTCTACAACGACCTTGACGGGACGGGAACCAATCCCTACACAGGTCTCGGTGGAAGCTCACACATCTGGTCCTTCACGCTAAACCCAACCTTCAACTTCTACCAGAGCGACTCGTGGGGTGCGTACGCCACAGTGGGCGGTGGCTTCTACCATAAGGTCACAAACTTCACCGTGCCGACTGTCGGCACCTACTGCGACTACTACTACGGCTGCTACCAGTACACTGCGAATCAGACGGTCGATCACTACACCAGCAACGCTCCCGGGGCTACCGGCGGCGTCGGCCTCACCTATAAGTTCTCCCGCTGGTCCAACGAGCGTCTGTTCGCGGAAGCTCGCTACGTCCACACCTTCAACCAGGCCCGCACTGCCGACCCGATCGCGTCAGGTTCGAGCACCGGCACACGCAACAACTTCTACCCGCCCAATAGCAACGAAACCAGCTACATCCCAATCACCTTCGGTATCCGCTTCTAACGCATATCTGCTTCGCAGCAGCACAGAGGCCCGGCATCCCCCCGGGCCTCTGTTGTATCTGACCGGTAAACTCAAACCATATGCTTGGCCAGAAGATACCCCCCGGCCACCCCAACCACCGTAAACGTCGTAATCAACACCTGATGTGCCATCCCTCGCTGACGCGCCTCCCAGCTGTTGTCCCACAGCACCCAGATCAAACAGGCCACAAGCCCCAGCTCGGTCACTTGCGGGTGGATGCCCTTCACAATGATCGCCGCCACATACCCGCCTGTTGTCGCGCCCACGAGCCAGAACAGCTCATGCATAACCTTGTATCCGTTCCGGATCAGGTGATCCCCCTCGACAAACCGCGGCATCGCCATCGCTACCGCAAACGTCAGAACCATCGAGATTGCGACCGTCACCGTATACCCGGCAGCAAGAGCCAGACCCATCATCACCGCGATAAACATTGCACCTCTTCAATCATCCTGCCGGCAGGGCCGGTGATCATCCTTGGTTCCTGCCAATGCCTGAAGTTTATCAGTCTAAGTTCACCAGAGCACTTCGCCGGTTCATCGGTCACAACTGCCCCGTCTGCTTCGCTTCGACCACCGCAGGCATTCCTACAGCGGAGTCCACCCGCCTTGGGAACAGCCGGTCTCGAAGTCGCAGCGAGGGTGCCTCGACCAGCTTCGTTGTGACATAGCCGATGCCGATTCCAAGAACATAGGTCATCACAGCGTCCCAGATCACACCCATCGGCTTCGGTAACCGATCACTTGCCCAACGCACCGGGCCAATGATCGAGATATGCCACAGATAGATCCCATAGGAATAGAGCCCGATCCAAGCGACCAACCGGTACAAGGGATGACGTCGCTTCCCCGGTACATGCCGGTACAGCAGCATCAACAACGCAACACCTGAGAGATTTGTCAGGTTGTAGCTGAAGGCGTTCTCCCCGGGCCCCTGCACCTGAACCCGCAAGTAAATCAGCGTGGCCGCAAGCACTCCGATCCACAACCAGTTCATCATCTGGATTCTGCGAAAGAGCTGCGGGCGGAAGTGATACAACATCGCCAGCAGCACACCTTCAAGAATGCCGTCGATCCGTACATGCGTCCCCGCGAAGTAAGGGAGACCCTTCGCCGCAAGAACCTGCCGTAAGACGATCACCGCGACTGTTAGGAGTGAAAAGGACGCAAACAGGTGCCGGATGCGCACCTTCCACGCCGCTGCGATGGATAGGCAGAGAACAAGAAACAGGTACGCATGCTCCTCGACCGCCAGGCTCCATGTATGCGCTACTCCCCCTATGTAATTCTGGATGTTCAGGATATTCCCCGTGAGCTGTCCAAGCGTTCGGTGACCGGCTACCAGCATCAGCGCGAGGTAAAAGTAATACTGCGGCCAGATCTTGAAGCCACGCCGAATCAGAAAGCGGCGGCTGTCCACCCTCGCACGCAGCTTCCATTCCTTCATCAGAAGGCCGCCCACCAGGAATCCGCTCAGAATAAAGAAGACGTCCACCCCGGCCCAGCCGAAGTTGAGGAACCCCATCAACTGAAACGGGTACAGAAGCAACGAACGAGGTGAATGGAAATCCAAAACCATCAGAATCGCGATGCCCCTTATGAAGTCCAGCTCGATCTCGCGTCGTTCTTTGCCCTTGACCCCGGCGTCTTCGCTCTTCATCGGAACACGCCTCGTCGCCACGCTCTGCTCATCGGCGCACGCTAAATCCCCACCGGGTACGGCTTCTCATGAATCTCCTGCCCCGCCGTTCCAAACCGCTCAAACCTGCCCTGCAACAGACTCAGCAAGCCCGTCGACCAGTACCCCAGCACAAACAGTAAAAGAAACGGCACCGTGAAGTAGTTCTCGGTCGACACCGCGTACCAGACCGTGTAGGCGAAGTAGCATCCCAGCAGGAGCTCGATCCACGGCACAATGCCCAGCCGCTTCCGGTACTTCTTCGCCTGGCTCCTCTCGCCCTTCTTCTCCACGCGATACTTCGGCGTTCGCGCAAACGCGCTCTGCACCCCGAACAGCGCCTCCATCACGGCTTTCGTATTCGTAATCGTCAGCCCCACGCCCAGCGCCATCAAAAACGGCACATACAGAATCGTCTTCCACCACGTCTTGGGGTAAAGCTCCTTCTGGCTTACCAGGTAGAAGCTCGACACCGACATCGTGCTCGCCATAAACAGCGGAAGGTCGATCAGCAGCATCTGTATGTAACCTTGCCAGCTACGAATGATCATCGCCGGCATCAGCAGCGTGCTCAGCACAATCATCAGCGGATAGCTGATGTTCGCCGTCAGGTGATACCAGGCCTCAAGCTTCGTATGCCACGGCGCATCGCTCGCCATCACCCGCGGCAGTATCTTCTTGCCCGTCTGGATCAGACCCTTCGCCCATCGCGCCTGCTGTGTCTTGAACGCCGTCATCTCAATCGGCAGCTCCGCCGGACACTCCACATCCTGCAGGTACTTGAACTTCCACCCGATCAACTGCGCCCGGTAACTCAGGTCCGTGTCCTCGGTCAGCGTGTCGTGCTGCCATCCACCCGCCTCGCCGATCACCCGTCGCCGCCACATCCCCGCCGTTCCATTGAAGTTGAAGAACACCCCCGCCCGGCTGCGACCGCCATGCTCCAGCACAAAGTGTCCGTCCAGCAGAATCGCCTCTACCTGCGTCAGAAAGCTGTAGTTCCGGTTCAGGTGCGTCCATCGCGTCTGCACCATGCCCACACCCGGCTCGGCAAAGTGGTGGATCACCTGCATCACCCACTGCGGCGGCGGCACAAAGTCCGCATCAAAGATCGCCACAAACTCGCCCCGCGCCTCGTTCAACCCCGCGTCGAGCGCACCCGCCTTGTAACCATGCCGGTTCGTGCGATGGATATACACGATCGGCTGCGGCTCCAATCCCTGAAAGCCAGCCGCATACCGCTCCACAACCTCCCGCGCCACCACCCGCGTCTCGTCCGTCGAATCGTCCAGCACCTGAATCTCAAATCGATCCCGCGGATACTCCAGCCTGCAGCACGCATCCACCAGCCGGTCGATCACAAACTGCTCGTTGAAGATCGGCAGCTGAATCGTCACAAACGGCAGCTCATCCTCCGCAAACCGCCCCACCGGCTCCGACCACCGCGCCTCCTTCTTCCGGTTCCGGTAGTACAGCCACACCAGCTGATATCGGTGAATCCCATAAAATGCCAGGATCACCATCACGATGAAGTAGGGAACCAGCAGCGCCGTATCAAACCCGTTCCATCGATACAGGTGCTCAAACGTCTTATCCGCGTAATGCGTCTTCCAGTAATGCCCCAAACCGTGCGGCGACGCCAGCACCCACATCCCCAGAATGTCCGTCAAACCGCGCAGAACCTCACCCCAGACCACTCTGCCGATTCTACCGCGATGTCCTCTCGCGCATTCGAGCGGCCCTTTACCCTTGAGCCACTCGTAACCCAACACATCCCGCCTATCATCACTTTATGATCGTTCTCGCGCGAATCGGACTCTGGTCATCTCTCGTCATTGTGGTCGATGTGCTCTCCTGCAGCTCTTGGAGCCACCGAGAGCATGTCAATCCGCGCGATGGGTTGGTCTACGTCTGGGTCGCACCCGGCTCCTACTTCACCGGCTGCGCTCCCGACGACAAGGAGTGCATGTGGCGAGAAAGGCCGCGCCAACAGATCCAAGTCGCAAGGGGATTCTGGATGGGGAAAACGGAAGTCACGCAAGCCGCGTACGAGCGCGTGATGCGAGCCAATCCAAGCCGCTACCGAGGTGCGCTTCACCCCGTGGAACAGGTGGACTGGCAATCGGCGCGTACCTATTGCAGCGCGGTGGGCCTCAGATTACCTACCGAATCCGAGTGGGAATTTGCAGCAGCCGGCGGCGTAGACGCGCCTCGGTATGGAGCTCTGGATTCGATCGCCTGGTATGACCCCAACAGTGGCGATTCCACCCACGATGTCGCGCAGAAAACGCCAAATCGCTACGGCCTCTACGACATGCTGGGAAACGTCTGGGAGTGGGTCGAGGATCGGTCAGACGCGGACCCCCATCGCAAGATCATGAAAGGTGGATCCTTCTACAACATCGCTCGTGACCTGCGCATGCCAAACAGAGAGACACCCGTCGAAGACCTCCGTCATCGAAACGTAGGCTTCCGTTGCGTAGGCGACTAACGCCTCATGCGGAGTTCAAAGAGGCAGCAGCCCGACCTTCCACGCGCACTCAGTTCAAAAACATAGTCCGATACAACGTATCCCGCTGCACCGGCTTGAACCCCGCATCCCGAATCACCCGCCGCAGCTCCTCCTCCGTCGTGCAGTTACTCGTCCCCGCTGCCCGCACTACGTTCTCCTCCAGCATCACCGACCCCACATCATTCCCGCCAAACCGCAGACCCATCTGCAGCACCTTCAGCCCCTGCGTCACCCAGCTCGACTGCACATTCTCAATGTTGTCCAGAAACATCCGCGAGATCGCCAGTGTCTTCAGATATTCGACTGAAGTCGCCTCATCCCATCCGCGCCCACCCAGAGCCGTATTGCCCGGCTGAAAGCTCCACGGAATAAACGCCGTAAATCCGCCCGTCTCCTCCTGCAGCCGGCGTACCACCTCAAAGTGATTCACCCGCTGCTCGGTCGTCTCACCCACGCCAAACATCATCGTCGCCGTCGTCCGCATCCCCAGCTCATGCGCCGTCCGGTGCACGCTTACCCAGTCCTCCGTCCGGCACTTCAGCCGAGCAATCCGCGCCCGCACCTCGTCGTCCAAAATCTCCGCACCGCCGCCCGGGATCGAGTCCAGCCCCGCATCCCGCAGCCGCGCAATCGTCTCCCGCAGGCTGATCTCCGAGTACTCCGCGATCGCCAGCACCTCGCTCGCACTCAGGCAATGCAGCCAGATAGAAGGGAAGCGCTCCTTGATCCCGCGAAACAAACTCTCAAACCAGTCGATCTTCAGGTCCGGATGAATCCCGCCCTGCATCAGCACACCCGTCCCACCCATCTCCAGCGTCTCCGCGATCTTCGCGTAGATCGTCTCGAAGTCCAGGATGTACCCCTCCGCCGCCAACTTCCCCTTCAACGGCCGGTAGAACGCGCAAAACGTGCAGTACTCCGTGCAGAAGTTCGTGTAGTTGATATTCCGATCGATGATGTAGCTCACCACACCCTCAGGGTGCAGCCGTCGCCGTACCGCGTCTGCCTCCATCCCGATCCCAATCAGATCGTCACTCGCAAAGCATTCCAGAGCCTGTTCCCGGCTGATTCCCATAACGTGATTTTACCCCTCCCGCTCCACATCGCCACCCTTCGCAGGGGCGCGCGGCCCTGCCGTAAACGGCAGTGAAATGTCAGACGACCGAAGATGAAGATCGCGTTGCGGAAATGGCAGCTCAATCCCATGCTCCGTAAACTTCCGAAACAACGCAAAATAAAGATCCGACTGAAGCACCAGAGGCGTGTGCGTCCTCTGCTGCGTCCACACCCGCAGCTTGAAGTTCAGCGAATTGTCCCCATAATCCACAAAAATCACGTCCGGCGCAGGATCCGCCAGAACCTGCGGATGTGCCTTCGCCGCGGCCAGCATAATGTCGCGCACCTGGTCCGGGTCCGAGTTGTACCCTACACCCACAGACAGCCCGATCCGCACCCGTGGATCGTTCACCGTCCAGTTCGTCACGCTGTTGTTGATAAACGTCGAGTTCGGCACAATCAGCACCACGTTGTCATTGGTCCGCACCCACGTCGAACGCGCTGCGATCTTCACCACGTCGCCCAAGGTATCGGCCGTCTCAATCCGGTCTCCAATCCGGATCGGCTGCTCCACCAGCAGAATCAGCCCTGCCACAAAGTTCGACACCACATTCTGCAAACCCAGGCCAACGCCGACACCCACAGCGCCGCCAAACACCACCAGCGAGTTCAGGTTTACACCCAGCGACTGCAAGCCAATAAACACGCCACCGAGGAAGAGCGCGTATGTCAGAAAGCGGCCAAGCGCGAACTTCTGCGCCTCGCCAATGTTCACGTGCTTCAGCAATCGGCTCAGCAGAACCCGCTGCACAAGGTGCGAGATCGTCACCAGCACAAACAGGAAAGCCGTCGCCTTCATCAGAAAGACAGGCGTAATGGCTAGCCCGCCGATCTTGAAGAACGAGTAAAGCAGCAGATGCTGCGTCTCCGCACTAACGCCGCCGAGAAAGTCGGGAAGAAACGCGCTCGCAATCGTGCTCACATTCGTAAGACGCAGCCGGACGACAACACGGTCTCAGTAATCGAGCAACTCAGCTTTGCTCACACCCACGGTCAGTTCGCGTCCGCAGTTCCCCGATTCCGCAGCCGTCGACGCAGATCCGCCGTCACCTCGCGATGGCACGGCAGACACAGCGTCCGGAGGTTGTCGAGGTCGCACTGCCCTCCACCCTCCGCCACTGACCGTATGTGGTCCGCGTCCCAAAGGGATCGCCGGCTCGTCACAGACTTAATGCCATAGAGCGACAGCCCCGCCGCCCTCGCAGCCCCCCGTGCCCGCTTCAGCGCGTTGTAGATCGCCACTGTATCCGCCTCGCAAAGCGCGCACACGCCCAGGTCGCGCGCAAACACCAGCTCCCGCACATACCCCGCGTCCGATCGCATCCGCCACTGATGCACACAGTAGTCCGAGCAAAACGTACGCCGCCGCTTCGCCAGGATCTCGAGCATGCACCACCGGCACAACGGCAAACCGTTCGGCCCGACCGGCAGGCTCTCACGTCCACGAGCCCGTCCGGCCTCTTCAAGCACCCGCGGCGGCAACGGTCTTGTCATAGGCATGTACGACTCAGCCTATTGGGCCCGCTACATTGTGAGAAGTGACCACTCAGCTTCGCGCATCTCCTGCGTCCGCCTGCACGACAACCGCAAGGTAGCAGAGGATTCGCTCAACCGCTTCTGTCAAGGGAGTGGCTCCGGTATCAAGAATCTCGTAGCCGGCTTCCAATGCTTCCTGATGCAGATATCGGCTCCATCCCATCATGCTCTCGTTAGCCAGCTCCGGCTGTTTGCGATCATGAGTGAGTCGAGCCGTGCGTGTTTCATCGTCGCATTCCACCAGAATGACATGGGCATGTGAGATGTTGTGAACCGCAAGAGCTTCTTGAATGAAAGTAATCCGCATCTGCCCCTCAAAGAGAACCGAGCGCCCCGACTTGAGAATGGGAGCAATCCTTTCAAACCACCGCAGTGTCATGGCGCGCTGCCACGCTCCACCCGGTTGGTGCCCATCCCCGAAGGTCGCCATGACCTCCGCTGAGGGGCCGCCGATTGTATCGAAACGAAAGACGGTGTACTCAAGATGAGCGGCCTCCACGCGGAGAGCAATAGTAGTCTTACCCCCGCCTGATGCCCCGGTCAGCACGACACATGAACCCGACATGTTGAGGTGTCCAACCTCCTCTAAGCTCCGTACACATTCTGATCCAGAAACGCATTGCGAAACCTGCCCTGCGGATCGTACAGCTTCAGCTCCGCCTGGAACTCCCCCATGCGCGGATACAGCGCCCGCAGCCGCGCAGGATCGGTCGTGAACAGCTTCGCCCAGTGCGGCCGAGCCCCAAACGGCGCTAGCTTCGCCTCGATCTTCGGCAGGATCGTCCGCACCGCCTCCCCATCCGGCCTCCACGTAAAGTGGATCGCCATCGAATCTCTCCGGTACGCCGGACTCATCCACAAATCATCCGCCGCAATCCTCCGCAGCTCCGAGATTATTAGGTGCGGCTTCATCTCGTCACGCAGCTCCTCAAGCGCCAGAATCGCCTCGAACCCCATCTCGCTCGGCACAAAGTACTCCGCCTGCAACTCCGCCCCGCTGCTCGGCATAAAGTTCATCCGGAAATGCGGCATCCGCTCAAACCACGGCCCCGGCACACCCATCTGCTCCGTACAGTTCTCCGCCGAGTGCCCCGCCAGTGGATGGAGATCCTGCGTCGCCGCCGTCCCCCCAAACATCTCCGCCTTCGCAGCCACCGGCGCCTTCGGATCGAACCGGCTCTTCACCCAAACCTGCGTCGCCCGGTGGCCCTGCCAATCCGTAAAGATGCTCACGCTGTACCCACTCGCAAAGATCTCGTCCAGATGGTGCTCCATCTCCGCGAACGGCAGATTCTCATACACCACCTGCGTCATCTCAAACGTCGGTTCCACATCCAGACTCACACGCGTCACAATCCCCAGCCCGCCCAGCCCCACCACAGCCGCCCGAAATCTCTCCCCGTCCGCCCTCGACAGCGCTACCGCCTTCCCATCCGCCGTCACCAGCTCCAGCGCCGAGACCGCCGTCGACAGACTCCCATTCTTCACGCCCGATCCATGCGTTCCCGTTGCACACGCGCCCACCACCGTAATATGCGGCAGCGACGCCAAGTTGTGCAGCGCAAATCCCTCCTTGTCGAGATACGGTGCCACATCACCGTACCGCACGCCCGCACCCACCGTCACCGTACCGGCGTCCCGGTCGAGCACCATCTCCTTCATCCGATCGAGCGACACCTGCGCACCCGTCGTATCCGCGATGCCGCCAAAGGAGTGCCGCGAGCCCAACGCCTTCAGCCTCCCGCCCCCGCCCACCAGCCGCTGCACCTCGTCCCGTGTCCCCGGCGTGTCCAGCCGGTCCGTGCTGTACGTATAGTTTCCCGACCAGTTCGTCCTTGCAGACGTACTCGGCTCCGCAAAGCTGGATTGCGACAAAAGGCTGCTCCCCATCAACACCCCAAAAATCCTTCAGAAACTTCCGCTGATCCATCCTAAGGCTCCGTCGCGTTAAGAGTTATCACCTGAGTTTCTGTCGCACGCAACCCGTCGAGCAAATGGCGACGTTATGGAAGTCCGCTTATCACCGAACCCCAGAGACATCGCTATGATGTCTCTGGAGCCCAAGAGGTTCCGGAGGTCGGATGTCGAAGACAGAATCAACCATGGTCAAGCTGGGCACAGCCGCGCCCCCCTTCGAGCTCGTCGACGTCATCACCGGACGCGCCATGGGCCGCGACGACGTCTTCGCCCTCTCCTGGGACGATGACGCCAGTGATCAGGCCAACAAGATGCCCGGGGGCGGCACCTCCAGATCAGGCCGCCACGGTCTCCTGGTCATGTTCGTCTGCGTCCACTGCCCCTACGTCAAGCACGTCGAAGGGGAGCTCGCCCGCATCGGCCGCGACTACTTCAACGACGGCAATGGACCCATCGCCATCGCTGCCATCCAGTCCAACGACATCACTGCATTCCCCGAAGACGGCCCCGACGGCATGCGGGCCCAGGCCGAGCGGCTCGGCTGGCAGTTCCCCTACCTCCTCGACGACACCCAGGAGGTCGCCCGCTCCTACAACGCCGCCTGCACGCCGGACTTCTTCCTCTTCGACGCCGAAATGAAGCTCGTCTACCGCGGCCAGCTCGACGGGAGCCGCCCCCGCCGCGGCGCCGCCAGCCACGACAAGCCAGACTCCGGCAACGACCTCCCCGTCACTGGTGAAGACCTCCGCCGCGCCATGGACGCCGTCATCGCCGGCAAACGCCCCGACCCCAACCAGCGAACCAGCCTCGGCTGCAACATCAAGTGGCGCAGCTAAACCTCGCAGCCAGCCCAAACCACCATTCCCGCAGGAGAGACAATGCCCGACCATGACGATCAGGATGTGCTCGAACGCCTCAAAGCCGGCGCCCGCCGCTTCCAGGATGAGGTCCACGCCGAACGTGCCGAAGAGTACGAGCGCGCCGAATCCGAGCCCCAGCACCCCCACACCCTCTTTATCGCCTGCGCCGACTCCCGCGTCGACGTCGAATCGATCACCAGCGCGCGCCCCGGAGAGGTCTTTGTCACCCGCAACATCGGCAACATGGTCCCCGCCTACGGCGAGATGCTCGGCGGCGTCAGCGCCGTCATCGAGTACGCCGTCATGGCTCTCAAGGTCCGCCATGTCGTCGTCTGCGGCCACTCCGACTGCGGTGCCATGAAGGCCCTCCTCAATCCCGCATCCACCGCCGGCATGCCCACCGTCACCTCCTGGCTCACCAACGGCAAGGCCGCCCTCACCGTCTCCGAAAGCATGGCCGAAAAGGACGAGCGCCCAAGGGAGCGCCTCAGCCGCCTCACCGAAGAAAACGTCCTCATGCAGCTCGCCCACCTTAAGACCCATCCCTCCGTCGCCGGCGCACTCGCTCGCGGAGATCTCACCGTCTCCGGCTGGGTCTACGAGATCGGCTCCGGCGAGATCCGCATCGCCGAAGATACCGATCGCAGCTTCCACCTCGTCAGCGAGGAAGAGGCCGGCCGCGATCTCAAACGCGAGCCCAACCCCAGCGAGACCAGGGAATGATCCTTCCCAAAGGCCCACATCTGGGGCGCATGCTCCATTACGTTGGCTGGCGCCTCGCCGCTCTCTTCGCCTGGGACGTCGCCATCGTCCTCGCCTACAAGGTTCTGCACTGGGAGTGGGTCGGCTCCCGCCACATCCCCCTCGCCCTCTACGGCGGCGCCATCGGCGTCATCGTCGGCTTCCGCAATAACTCTGCCTACGCCCGCTGGTGGGAGGCCCGCGCCCTCTGGGGACAGATCGTCAACAACAGCCGCAGCCTCGCCCGGCAGGTCGTCACTACCCTCCGGTCCACTCATCCGCAGGACGATCCCGCCCTGGCCGCCCTGCAAACGGAGATCGTCTACCACCAGATCGCCTACGTCCACGCCCTCCGCCAGCACCTCCGCGGGCTCGCGCCCTGGGACGACCTCGCCCCGCTCCTCCCCCCCGCTGTTCTGGATGCCCTCCGCCACCAGAAAAATGTGCCCCTCGCCATCCAGAGACGCATCTCCGGCCTCCTCATCCAGGCCCGCACCCTCGGCTGGATCGACGCCCTCGAATGGCAGGCCATCGACGGCAATCTCGACGACCTCATCGACGCGCAGGGCGGCGCTGAACGCATCAAGAACACACCCATGCCCAAGCAGTACGACTACTTCCCCATGCTCTTCGTGCAGATCTACTGCCTGATGCTGCCCATCGGCTTGGTCGAAAATCTTGGCTGGTTCACCCCGCTCGGGTCCACCGTCGTCGGCTTCATGTTCCTCGCTCTCGACAAGATCGGCCGCGACCTCGAAGACCCGTTCGAAAACACCGTCTACGATCTCCCGCTCACGTCCATCACCACCACCATCGAAACCAACCTCCGCCAGCTTCTTGGGGAAGTCAACCTCCCGGCGCCCGCTACCCCCGTCGCTGGCGTGCTCTGGTAGCCCACCTCCGAGTACACGCGCAAAAAGAGCCCCGGTAGGAACCACCGGGGCTAAGCTCTCTGCTATTCGAGGTTCTTTGCTCCCGAAACCTAGGACGAATAATTTTTGCTCGCAGCATCCGACCCATGCTGCTTCACCAGCTTGTTGTAGATGCCCAGCAGCAGAAACGGCGCAACCCACTGCCCGACAAAAAGCGCCTCATGCTTCTTTCCCGCAGCTTGAAACGAAATCGAGCCAAGAATGGAAGCAATGGCTAGTCCCAGATACGCACTCGACGGCACCTGCGAGGTGACCTTCTCAATAGCCGCCGTAACTTGATCTTCGGTAGCTTCGCCAGGGGCGACGCGATAATCGGTCATAACAGAATCTCCTTGGGCGATTTGCCCGTATTCTGTCGGATGCCGGTTTTGCCATGGGGTCATGCGGGAAACCAAAAAAATCTCCGCCCCCCTACTTTCGCACCCCAAAGAATTTACTCCACCAATGTTGGTGCGACATCCTCGACAAACGCCGCCTACAACTCCACCGCGTCCAGCGGCATGTGCTGCTCCGCCAGCAGAATCCGGTTTCCCAGCAGCCTCATCCGATCTCCAATCGCCTGCTCGGCCGAGATCCGCGCCAGTTCCGGCGCGTTGTTCGATTCCGATAGGTGCCCCAGAATGATCGTATGCGCCCCCCCGTCATAGTCGCGCTCCAGAAACTCCGCCGCCGCTAAATTCGAAAGATGTCCCACCCGCGACAGCACCCGCTGCTTCACCGACCACGGATACGGCCCATCCTTCAGCATCTCCAGATCGTGATTGCTCTCGAGCAGCAGCACATCCACACACCGTAGCGCCGCCTTTACATTGGGCGGCATGTACCCCAAATCCGTGGCAATCGCCATCCGTACCCCGGCCGACGAAAACACAAACCCGCACGGGTCCGCCGCATCGTGCGGAATCGTAAACGGACACACATCGATGTCGCCGATCGTGAACTTCGTCCCCGAGTGGAAGTACTCCACTGCCGGCAGATACGTCGGGTCGGCCTTCGCCACTGCCCGCGTCTCCTCCGTCTCGCACGTCTCCTCCTCCACAGGCAGCTCCGCGTCCAGATCCTCCGCCCGGTTCAACGAAGGGTCAAGCGCCGCAGCCTCCGCCGAAAGGCTCGCGATCGCCTCCATGCGTGGAGCGTCATACACCGGCGTCTTGGCCGTTGCCGCCGCCTTCAGCTCCCGCTCGGCCGCTAATTTGTCCAGCCACTGCGCATACGTCATCGTCGTCCGCGGCGTCAGCATCCGCACCCACGCCCGATGCGTCGGCTCCGTAAAGAACACCGGAATCCGCAGCCTCCGCGCCAGAACCGCCAACCCCGCCACATGGTCCTGGTGCTCGTGCGTCACCAGAATCGCCGAAATCTGTGCTGGATCCTCGCCCGCCAGAGCCATCCGCCGCAACAGCTCCCGGCACGAGAGCCCCGCATCCACCAGAACCCGCGTTCGCCCCGACGCGACCACCGCGCTGTTGCCCTTCGAACCGGAGGCCAGAACCGTCATGCGCATCTGGTTAACATACGCCCGTTCCCATGTGGAAAGGCGGCCAAAAGGCGAACACGATCCTCACACCGTAACACCGAGCCCAGAGCTCCCTGACCTACGCGCCCCCATTCAAAAGAAACCCCCCCGCCAGATTTACCCAGCGGGGGGTTTCTCGTCGATGTTTCGGCTGTTCTAGAAGCGCTTGGTCGTCGTGCTCGTCGTCGGAACGACGCTGTCGGTGACGGATGTGCCCGTCCCAGACCGGTCAATCGTCCGATCACTCACGTCATCCGCCCTGTCCGAAATATTGCCAAACGTACCCCGGCCGCCGCTCGTGTCCGAAGTACCCGCTTCGCTGGCCGACGCCACATCCTTCGCGCCCGTCTCCTCCAGCCCGCGCTTCGCCTTGGACACATCATCCGATGTGTCGCAGTGCACTGATAGCAGCGTTCCACCGTCCTTCACCGCGCCCTCAAACCGCTTGGCCTCGTACTCGGGAATGCCCATGCCGACAAGCGCTCCGACGATCCCGCCCACGGCTCCACCGACACCCACACCCGCCAGCGTCCCCATGATCGGTCCCGCCGCAATCAGCGGTCCAACACCCGGAATCGCCAGCGCTCCAATGCCCGCCAGCAGACCCAGCGTTCCGCCCACTACGCCGCCCGTCGTTACACCGGTCGCCGTTCCTTCCGGTGCTTTTGTGTTCTTTTCATGCGCAAACGCACGCGTGCTCTCATCATCGGGCAATAGCACCGAGATCGCCGAGTTTGGGAATCCGAGCGAAAGGAGGTGGTCAACGGCGCTCTCGGCCGTGCTGGGGGTTGCATAAATACCAAAAACGGCAACATTCTTGCTGCTCATAAGATCTCTCCTGCTTACTTTGGGAAAACTGCGTTGACGTCAAAAACTGCTCTCAAGGTCGGATCGAAATTGCTTCTGCTTGGCCGGCTTACTGCTTCACCGTCATCTGATCCACAACCTTGTCCTGGCCCACGGCACCGGCAGCAGCGGCTGCAACCTTCTGCTTCTCGTCGTCGGATTTCACCGGCCCCTTCAACGTCACCGTGCCGTTCTGCGTGATGATCTTCACGTTGTGCGCATACGTCGACAGACCCTTATCCGCCATGATCGCCTTCCGTACCTTCTGCGTCGTGAGCCGGTCGTCCTTTGCACTGGACTGGTTATCCGCAGTCTTCGCGTGGGCCTTGTTCCGGCCCGAGTTGTCTGGCTGCTGGTCACTCTGTGTCTGTGCCATCGCCGCGCTCCCCGTAAACAAAGCCGGAGAACACAGGAGGCAGAAAGAGACGGTCGTCACTTGAAGCAATCGTCGTGCTGGTGTCATAGGTGCCTTCCGGAGAGGCTGTGCTCTCCAAAGCTGCCGGGCCGCCTACCAACTCAAAGCGATCCCGTAATGCAGTCGTCCGTATCAGATGGAGAGGGGAGAGACCCGGTTGTGTCGCAGGACTTGATCCTCCTTCGCACCAGAGGACAGAGTTGTGACCTCATCGCAACCACCTGATTCGGCAAGGCCCCTCTCCAGCAGCCACCCTAGGGACTCCACGGCTCCACTCTCAGTCGGAAACCTTCTCCGGCTCCCGCAGCGGAGCCAGAAAGTTCACCGTCGACCGCATCACCACCTCGTTGCGCTGGTTGTACACCGTCGTCCGCGACCGCACGACCCCAAACGTCGGCCGTCGGCTCGACCGCCGCACGTGCTGGATCTCCGCCTCCGTCCGCAGCGTATCCCCCGGCCGGACCGCCTGGGTCCACCGGATATCCTCCACACCCGCCCCGATCATCCCGCCCGCCACCGGCATCGACTGCACCCGCAGTCGCATCACAATAGCCGCCGTCAGCCACCCCGAAGCCGCCAGCCCCTTGAAAAACGAGTTCTCCCCCGCAGCCTCGTCGATGTGAAACGGCTGCGGATCGTACTTCTCCCCGAACTCCTTGATCTCCTCCGCCGTCACCTTGTACGAGTACACGGAATGAAAGATCTTGCCTGGATGGAAATCCTCAAAGTAAAGCTCCTGCGGCATGCGCTGTCCCTAACCTCTCTTGTCCCAACTCGGATGCTCGAACCGGCAACCCCGGCGCGGACGTCCTATGGCTCGAACAGAAGAGTACAGCGTGGAGAGGCTGACGGTGAAGCTCTCCCAAGCGGGCAGCTAGCTCCGCCGCAATCGAAGCAGCCCCACCACCGACACCACACCAGTTCCGAGCAGCGCCAGACCGCCCGGCTCGGGAGCCTGCCGCGTCGTCAGATCGATCGCCTCGTAATAGTTATCCTGAATGCAATCGCAAAAAGTGAAGTCGCCCAGAGGGTCGAGGTTGTATAAGGTGTCAAACCCGAAGCCGCCGTTCGGAAAAATCTGCTGAACACCTCTAGGCGTGGTCACCGTCAGGCTCCCGTCTCGGGGAGACGTCACCGCGACCGTAAAGGCTCCATTTGAGATCACGGACCGGCTCGATGCCCTTGTGAAGTCGATGTTCGGCACCGTCGGCGAAAAGCTCTCCGTTCCGTCCGTGTTGATCACCAATACGCAAGACCCGCTCGCCGAAGTCTGGCCCGCCCCCGTCGGACACGGCGCCCCACGGGCAAACAACACCGACCCGGAGTCCGTCAGGCCCACAAACCCTTGGGCGTTTCCGCTGCTGATCGTCTTGATCTGGTACGTATCGGCGCGGCTGGCTGCGGCAAAAAGACAGGTGGATGCAAGCACAAAGAAGACTTTCAGCAATCGCATAAGACCTCGGGAAGTTGCCAAGAGCGTACACACTCTCGGCACCTGCGGGAAGCCTGAATGATTCTGCATCCTGGAGGGATAATGGTTACCTTCGCTCGCAGAAGTCAACGACCTGGAACACTAAAGTTTCCTCAGCCCAGCTCCTTTCCTTACCTTTCGTAGGTATAAAATCCCCGCCCCGACTTCCGCCCCAGCCACCCAGCGTCCACCATCCGCACCAGCAGCGGACACGGCCGGTACTTCGGATCGCCCATCGCCTCCTGCAACACCCGCATGATATCCAGGCACACATCCAGCCCAATAAAGTCGGCCAGCGTCAGAGGTCCCATCGGATGCGCCATCCCCAGCTGAAACACCTGGTCCACCGCCTCCGCCGTCGCCACCCCCTCCATCACCGCAAACATGGCCTCATTCAGCAGCGGCATCAACACCCGGTTCGACACAAACCCCGCCGCATCGTGGACCTCCACCGGCGTCTTCCCCAGCTGCACCGCCAACGCCTGCACCCGGTCAAACGTCGCCTGCGAGGTCTGCAATCCGCGGATCACCTCCACCAGCCGCATCACCGGCACCGGGTTGAAGAAGTGCATCCCGATCACCCGCTTCGGCCGCCCCGTCGTCGCCGCCAGCCGCGTAATCGAGATCGAACTCGTATTCGAGGCCAGAATCGCCTCCCCCGGCAGAATCCGGTCCAGCTCCCCAAAAATCTTCGCCTTCACCGGAAACTGCTCCGTCGCCGCCTCAATCGCCAGCAAGCAGCCCCCGAGATCCTCCAACTTCGTCGTCAGCGTGATCCGGCTCCGCGCCTCCTCCGCTTCCGCCTCCGTCAGCCTTCCCTTCGCCACCTCGCGCGCCATGTTCTTCCGAATCGCATCGAGACCCCGGTCAAGCGCCGCCTGGTCGACATCCGCCAGAAACACCAGCAACCCCGACCGCGCAACCACATGCGCAATCCCGTTGCCCATCGTCCCCGCACCCACTACCGCAATCGCCTGATCTATCCCCATAAGCCTTTCATCCGCCGAGGAAGTCTAACAGCGTGGCGTACCCGCTCGTGAAGACGGCCCCAAATAGCAACCTTTACCAAACCCCACCCCGTCTCATAAGCATCTGGGATCTCGTCCTCTGTTAGCGAAGAGCAAGTCAGGAACAAACCGTGGCGTCCGGATACAACGGAGTGAACTGCTGACAATGGGACAGAGGAAGCGAATCCTCCTTAGCGCCGTCTATCTGCTCGCCACCGTCCAGTTCGCCTGGTGCTATCTGTGGCTTACTCGCCCTTACGTCAACACCGCTCAATATGAGCAGGGCTTGGAACGCATGCCCTTCCAGGGCCGCTGCCTCATGATGCTGCCCATGCGCTGGGCCCATGCCAGCGCCGCCCTCCACTGGCTAGCCGAGCCCTTCGCGCTCTCGCATTTCTGGTTTCCCCGCCCCGTCCAGCCAGAGGTCCTCGTCCAGGCCGCCATCAACGTCCTCTGCCTCGTTCTCACCGGCTGGTTCACCACCCGCATCTACCAGGCCAGCTCCCGCCGCGGCCTCCTTACCCCCATCCTCTATCCGCTGCTTCTGGTCGTCTGCGGCGCCACCTACGTCATGCACACCGTACAGAACTTCCGCTTTATCTACGACCTCCCCAGCCTTGCCTTCTTCTCCGCCGCCATGTACCTGCTCTACTTCCGGCGGCACTGGGCCTTCTTCGCCGCACTCTTTCTCGTCGCCACCATCAACCGCGAGACCACCCTTCTCCTCCTCCCGCTCTTTCTCATCAACGAGGCCGCCAGTTCGCACGACCTCCGCTGGTCCCGCGCCCTCCAGCCCCGCGCCCTCGCCGTCGTCCTCCCGCTCGCCCTCTACTGGATCGCCTGGCAGATCTTTGTCCGCCACCTCTTCGCTCACAATCCATCCGAGTTCTACCCGCGCATCAACTGGAACGTAAAATCCCTCATCGTCCCCCAGGCCTGGCCCCAGCTCCTCAGCGCCTGCGCCTACCTCCTGCTCTTCATCGTCGTCATGCGCCGCCGCATCGCCGACCGCCGCCTCCGCGCCTGGCTCTGGCTGCTTCCCATCTGGTTCGTCTTCATGTTCAGCTTCGGCATTCTTATCGAGACCCGCGTCTTTGGCGAGCTCATCCCCTATGTCGTCTGCTCCACCATGCTCATCGCCGAGGAGCTCCTAGTCCAGCGCATGCGCCAGCCCAACCTCCTCCCCTCGGTCGAGCTCGGACGCCCCCCTGTCTCCGTCCGCGACGCCGCCTGACCTCTACAAAAACGCCAGCAGCAGCACCGTGATGTTGTCCCGACCGCCACGTGCATTCGCGGCGTCAATCAGCGCCCGGCTCGCCTCCTGCAACTCGGACACCGTCGGCGTCGGAATCAACCTCCGCAACACCTCCGCAATCTCTTCATTCTCCAACTCACGCGTCAACCCATCCGACGCCAGCAGATACACATCCCCAGGCATCGGACGGTACGTCTGGATATCCGGCTCCACATGCACCTGCGGCCCGATTGCCCGCGTAATGTAGTTCCGCATCGGCGACACCGCCGCCTGGTCCGCCGTAATCTGCCCCGCCAGCACCTGCTCCTCCACAAATGAGTGATCCGTCGAAAGCTGCAGCAACTCTCCCCCGCGCCGCCGGTAGCACCGGCTGTCCCCCACATTCGCCAAAAACAGCGTCGGCGGCATCACAAAATCCTGCTTCAGACCTCTCGGCGTCAGCCTCCGGTCCTTCTCCGGACCAGGCACATGCAGCAGCGCCACCAGTGTCGTTCCCATCCCCGAAAGATCCGTCGCCTGCGCCGACATCCGGTACACCGCCCCATTCGCCGCATGTACCGCTGCATGGAGCCGCGTCTGTGGCTTAGGCGCCCCGCCCTCTCTCCGCGGCAGAGCCCCACCTCCATCAGCACCCCCATCCTTCTCGGCCGGCGCGCTCTCCGCCAGGTGCTTCAGAAATGTGTCGATTGCCAGCCGGCTCGCCACCTCGCCCCCGGCCGCTCCTCCCATCCCATCGCACACGATATACGCGCCCAAACCCGCCGCAGCCGCAGCCGCATCCTCGTTTCCCCTGCGGACGCGCCCGGAATCAGTAAGCAATGCGTGAATGAGCTTGGCGTTCGGCACAGGTCGAGGTAAAGATGAAGATGATGCAAGAAAACTCTATATCGTCGGGTGCAGACAGCGAAAGGAACGAACGTGGTAGAAATCGGCAGGGAGCCCGTCGTTCCCGAAATGAACCAAATCCTCCTCGGCGATAACCTCCCCATCCTCCGCACCCTCCCCTCTCAATCCGTCCCCCTCATCTACATCGACCCGCCCTTCAACACCGGCCGCACCCAGCAGCGCCTCCGCATGCGCTCCATCCGCGACCCCGCCGGCGACCGCACCGGCTTCGGCGGCCACCGCTACCGCACCGAACTCGTCCCCGCCGCCAACAAGCCCGGCACCATTGCGAAGCCGTCGCAGAAGGTATGTACCCATTGATCGGGACAACTTTAAACTTGCTCTCCGATGTGTTAATTCTGTGAAGGAGGAGGAGCGCATGACAAACGAAATCATAGAAGCAGACAATCTCCCTGTCCTTAGAGCAATGCCCGGCGAGTCCATAGATCTCATCTACATAGATCCGCCCTTCAATACCGGCAAAATACAGGCGCGAAAATTTATGGAAACAATTAGAGATGAAACTGGCGATCGAAGTGGTTTCAAAGGTAATAGATACCGCACTCATGAGACAGGACGATCCTGCTATCCCGATTCATTCGACGATTATCTCGGTTTTCTAAAGCCTCGCCTTCAGGAGGCGCACCGCCTTCTTCGCAGAGGCGGCTCGTTCTTTCTACATATCGATTTCAGAGAAGTGCATTATTGCAAGGTGCTACTCGACGAAATATTCGGCCGACGGTGCTTTCAAAACGAGATCATCTGGGCTTACGACTATGGTGCAAGAGCAAAGAATCGTTGGCCAACAAAGCATGACACCATTCTATGGTTCACAAAGAGTGCGGACAATTTTACCTTCAACTTGGAAGAGTGTGATCGAATTCCCTACATGGCTCCTTCACTGGTAGGCGAGGAGAAGGCTGCACGCGGAAAGACACCCACCGACGTTTGGTGGCACACTATCGTTTCACCAACTGGCCGGGAAAAAACCGGTTACGCGACCCAGAAGCCGCTTGGTATTCTCGAACGCATCGTCAAAGTTCACTCAAATATTGGCGACAGCGTTCTTGACTTTTTTGCCGGTAGCGGTTCGATGGGCGAAGCTGCGGCCCTCCATGAAAGAAAGTTCTTGCTGATTGATCAGAGTCCGCAAGCATTCGAAGTTATGTGTAAGCGTTTGAAGAGGTTCAGTCCGATAGAGACACCTGTAAGACTTGGTCCTAAATTTGGCACGTAGGAGAACCAATGAGTTACGCAGATTTGCAGACTGAAGCCACGAACTTAGCTGCGGACTACACAGACGAGGACGCCCAGGAATCTTGGGAAGGCAGCGTATTCGCATGGATTCGCACGCTGCCGCCAAGAACGAAAGGAGCGATTGGTCTGCGATTAGCCCAAGCGCTTTTTCGATTTGCAGGGAGAGATGCTCAACGGGTGGGAAACGGCCTTATCGTGGGGCAACAACGAACAGTCGTTCGCTTCTCGATGGAATGGACCGCCGGTGGACTAAGTTCGAGCAATTCAAAGACGACAACTACGACTTCATCCTCTGTTTAGGGGTCCGACCAGACGCTGCTTACGCGTGGTTGATCCCGAAGAGCGAAGTGCTTGTGGACGGAGTATGGCAGGAGCGAGCCAATCTCACCGGCCAACATCGCGGTGATGCTGCGACTGACACGTTCTGGCTCGCGATTAATCCCGATGTGGTTCCGGTTTGGCTACAACCATTTGGAGGTGCGATCGCCGTTGTGGAATCGGTGATCACGAGATCTATAAGATAGAGCCCATGAAGTACCTCATCGCCCTGCTCGCTATCGCAGGCATCGTCGTCAGCGTCCTCGCCCTCCGCGTCCATAACCAGGACCCCGGGCAGGCGCCGCCCTGCGCCGTCACGGAAAGGTTCGACTGCGGCGCAGTCAACCACTCGCGCTACGCCGTCTTCCCCGCCCGCACCTTCGACGAAGAGCCCGGCAGCCACAAACTCCACATCCCCATCGCCACCCTCGGCATCGTCGGCTACGCCCTTATCGCCGCAGTCGCCCTCACCGGCCGCCTCTGGATCACCTTTGAGCTCGCCCAGATCGGCCTCTTCTTCGCCCTCATGCTCACCTACCTCGAGGCCTACGTCATCCAGAAATGGTGCATCTACTGCCTCTGGTCCCAAGCCGTCATCGCGTCCATCGTTCTCCTCACCGCCGGAACCATCGCTTCCCGCTGGTACGCCAGCCGCCGTACCCGATCCACAGCCGCCGCCAGACCCGCCCAGATCGTCTAGGCGCGCCCTCAACAACCCACCCACCCACCCACCTATAACGCCCCCCAGCTCTTGCTGTCATTCTGAGGAGCACCCGCGACGAAGAATCCCGCGCGATCCAGGCCCGCCACGTCCCCCAACCCCTTTCCACCCCAAAAGCCACATCCCACTCCAAACAGCATGTCCGCAACTTGGCGCAATCCACTATGTCAGTCAACTAGAATCAACCTAATAGGAACTCTCGCGTAGTCATAGCTACGCATTGCGCGACAGTCCCGTAAAGTACGCCCTTAACTCTAGCCGTTTAAATATTTTGGATGCAAAGTGCAGGGGAGGGGAGGTATCGCTATGCTTCAGCTTCAAGCTCGCAGGAGAACGTAAACAATGCGCGCCGCACTCATCCTCGCCACCCTGGCCTGCGCCCTTCCATCACTCGCGCAGACACCCCGGGCCCTCCCCCTCACCGGCGACGTCGCTGGCACTCACGATTCGTCCATCGCTAAAGACGGCAACACCTGGTACGTCTTCGCCACCGGCAAAACCCCGGAGGGCGGCGAGTTCGCCATCCGCTGCTCCGAAGACCTCACCCACTGGCGCCTCTGCGGTCAGGCCCTCCCCGGCATCCCAGCCTGGATCCACGAGCGCAGCCCCGGCACCAAAGAACTCTGGGCCCCCGATGTCCACCGCGTCGGCAACGAGTTCCGCATGTACTACAGCTACTCGCTCTTCGGCAAAAACACCTCCGGTATCGCCCTCGCCACCAACAAGACCCTCGACCCCACCAGCCCCGACTACAAGTGGGTCGACAAAGGCCTCGTCCTCGAGTCCAAATCCACCGACAACTTCAACGCCATCGACCCCAACTACATCGCCGACGCCCAGGGCCACGGCTGGCTCGCCTTCGGCTCCTTCTGGGACGGCATCAAGCTCCGCCGCCTCGACGACGCCACCGGCCTCGCCAGCACCTCCGACACCCGCGTCTACTCCCTCGCCCGCCGCGCCCCAGCCACCGCTCCCAACACCCAATCCAACACCGAGTCCACCGCCGGCCTCAACGAGCACATCAGCGGCCTCCCACCCGACTCCGAAGCTATCGAGGCACCCTTCCTCGTCCGCCACGGCAGCTACTTCTACCTCTTCACCTCCTGGGACCTTTGCTGCCGCGGCACCCACAGCACCTACCACACCGTCGTCGGACGCTCCAAAAACATCACCGGCCCCTACCTCGACCAGACCGGCAAAAAACTCGAAGACGGCGGCGGCACGCCGCTCCTCGACGCCAACACCCGCTGGCTAGGCCCCGGCGGAGAGAGCATCCTCATAAGCTCCGACTCCGATTCCCATTCCAAGGCCCGGCACGCCCAAGACCTAATCGTCTTCCACGCCTACGATGCCGCAACCGGCAAACCCTCCATGCAACTCTCCACCCTCACCTGGACCGGTGGCTGGCCACACGCCGCCCTCGCGGATCGCTAGCCCCTTGCCACCCATCCCGTACACTGCTCCTCTATGGGTACCAGGCTCTTTGAACTCCTTCCCAGGCTGATCGAAGCCCTCCCCCACCTCGACCATTTCAGCTCTGCCCTGGATCGTTTCAGCTCAGGTATAGACCGGCTCCTCACCTCCAGGGCCACCCAGGAGGCCGCTCTCCGTGCCTCCTCGGAGGCCCTACGCTCCGACCTCGCACGCATCGACGCCACCACCGCCGCCAACATCGCCGTTCTCAACCGCAAGCTCGACCATCTGTCGTCTCAGATCGCCTCGACCGCAGAGGCCGCCCAAGCCTCCCACTCCATCACCGTCGCCCTCGGCCACAGCATCGTCGCCATCGAGCGTCAACTGCGCACCCTTCGCGCCTTCCTCATCACCCTGATCGTCCTCGCCGTCGTCCTCATCCTTATGCTCGGCTGGATCCTCATCACGCAACCCCGCCCCTGATGCCCAACTGAGAACGACACCCGAGAATTCCTAAGCCGCCGCCACCCTCTGCACCAAATCCTTCTGCTCCCGCTCCGATTCCGCCCCGATCGTAAACGCGTCCAGCACCCCCGAGCTCAGCGCATACCGGATCGCCTCCTGCGGCTTCGATCGCAGATCGCCCTGCCCCAGAACCTTCATCCCTACAATCCCTTTGCCCTGCGCCCGCATCTGCTTGATCACGCCGATCACCGTCTCCGGATCCGCATCCATGTGCGACCCGATCGGGTTCAGCCGCACCAGGTCTACCTCCACCCACGGCGAGGCCGCCGCCGCCTTCAACGCTACGAGGCTGTGGCACGAGACCCCATGCGCCCGGATCTCGCCCTTCTGCTTCGCCTCCGACAGCACGTCCATCACGCCCCGGTACCGCGTCGTCCAGTCCGCCTCCGTCACGCAGTGCACCAGCACAATGTCGATGTAGTCCACGCCCAGCTCACGCTTGAACCTGTCCAGATCCCGTCGCACCCCCGCCGCATCCCGCGTATCCGTCTTCGTCAGCACCGTCACCTTGTCCCGCGGCAGACCCTTCAACGCTTCCTTCACATACGGATGGCTCCCATACGAGTCCGCCGAATCAAAGAACCGCAGCCCATTCTCGTTGTATCCATCCGCCAGCAGCCTCACAAACGGGTTCGTCCCCATCCGCGTCTGGTTCGACTCACGCCCGCCGCCGATCGTTCCCGTCCCCATCGCCAGCCGGCTCGTCCGAATGCCCGTCTTGCCCAGCACCACCTCGTCCTGCGCGCCAAACTTCTGCGGCAGCGGATCCAGCCTCAACCCCGGAACTCCCTCGAGCATCGCCGCCCGCCCAAACCGCTGCCCCACCCACGCCGCCCCCACATATCCCGCCGTTCGTCGAAGAAACTGTCTCCTGAGCATCCCCTTCACCTCTATCGCCAAAGTTGCGGTAAGCATACGCGCCTGCACCCCGACTCAGGTACCCACCCATAACTCCCGTCGCACACTTTGTTTGCCTCATCAATAGCCCAGTCTGTGAGTGCGAACCAAGGCTCCATGGGTACTTAGTGACGTTTATTCCAAAAATCATACAAATATCTCTTCCGAAGTAAAAATCAGCTCTTTCCACGTTCGTATGGCACATAAGTCCATCCCCCACAAGGATTACCGGCATACAGCATAATGGCCCTTGAATTGCCACAAATACCGTATACGTGAGCTCCTCTTCTCTGCCTATGGATCTCGCCTCCGCGCTTGGTTCCCTCTCCCGCGACCCCGCCATTTCAGTCGAGGGCCTTGGCTGCACCCTGGTCGCCCCCGTCGAGACAAACGCATCTCCTCGCGGCTTTCAACCTCCGTTCCTCAACCTAGGAGTCATCGTGATCCCTCCCTTCGCTAAGCCGTATCGTTCTCTCCGTCTCGCCATCACCGCGTGCTTTGCCGCCGTGCTCGCACTCTGCCTCCTCGCCTCCCCAATGGAAGCCCAGGAGACCGGCTCAGTCTCCGGAACCGTCTCCGACCCGAGCGGCGCCGTCGTACCCTCCACCACCGTCACCATCAAGAATCTGGGTACCAACGCCACCCGCAACGAGGTCTCGAATGGCCAGGGAGCCTACACCTTCACCAGCCTGCAGCCCGCGACCTATGAGGTCACCATCCCTGCCACCGGCGGGTTCGGCGGCTTTCGCAGCCGGGTCGAGGTCACCGTCGGCGGTCGCCAGACTGTAGATATCCGCCTCGCCGCCAACACCTCCACCACCGTTGAGGTCACCGCCGACACCGGCATCCAGGTCAACTCGCAGAATCAGGAGCTCTCCCAGGTCGTTACCGAGGCACAGGTCTCCCAACTCCCCTCCCTAACCCGCAATCCCTACGACTTTGTCGCCCTCTCCGGAAACGTCTCCTCCGGCGATCAGACCGCAGCCGGAAACGCCCAGAACGTAACCAACCGCGGCGTCGGCTTCACCATCAACGGCCAGCGCTCCACAGGCACCGAGATCCTCCTCGACGGTGTCGAAAACATCAGCGTCTTCGGCGATGCGGTCGGCATCCGGGTCCCCATCGACGCCGTCCATGAGTTCCGCGTCATTACCACCAATTACGAGCCGCAGTACGGCCGAGCCTCCGGAGGCGTCGTTTCCGTTGCCACCAAGGCCGGATCCAATCGCTTCCACGGCAACGTCTGGGAGTTCAACCGGATCGCCGCTCTCACCTCCAACACCGTCACCAATGCACAGTCCGGCACCCCCAAGGGACAGTACACCCGCAACCAGTTCGGCTTTGATGTCGGCGGCCCCGTCCTCAAGGATAAGCTCTTCTTCCTCGGCTCGACCGAGTGGACCCGCGTCCGCTCCAACGCCAACCAGCTCGCCAGCGTGCTCACCCCTCAGTTCCTCGCCCTCGCCTCCCCCAACATCCAGAGCTTCTTCAACAGCTACGGCAACAAGTCCCCCTTTACCTTCCAGTCCACCACCTCGGCGGGTGACATCGAGCACGCAACCGAAAAGAAGGATGATGCCGGCAATCCGATCCCTGGTTCCGGTGTCATCATCCCCAACACCACCCCCGCCACCCCGGTCTTCGGTCGCGTCGCCTACACCGCACCCGGTGATGCCGGCGGCGGCGCTCCTCAGAACACCTACAACATCGTGGGCCGTGTCGACTACAACCTCAGCAACAACACCCAGATCTTCTTCCGCTACGTCGACTATAGCGAAATCGACACCGCCGGCTTCAACTTCGCCTCGCCCTTCTCGCAATACAACGTAGGCGGTTCGGTCAAGAACCAGGCCTATCTCCTGAACGCCACCCATGAGTTCAACCCCTCCCTGATCTCCACCACCAAGGCCAGCTTCAGCCGCTTCAACACCTCGAACTCCTTCGACACCACCCTCCAGAACGTCCCCACGCTGCTCACCTCCGTCAACGCCGCCAATCCGGTCGACGGCACACCGATCAACCTGCCCGGCTTCTATAACCAGAACCCCGGCGTCGGCGGCCTCCCCTTTGGCGGCCCGCAGAACACCATCCAGATCAATGAAGACGTCAACATCGTCAAGGGCAAGCACTCCATGCAGTACGGTGGACAAATCCTCTACATCCAGGACAACAACGCGTACGGAGCCTACGCCCAGGCTGGCGCGCAACTCGGCAACAACGTAAAAAATGGCCTCGTCGCTCTGCAGACCGGCAACGTCTTCCAGTTCCAGGCAGCAGTCAATCCCAAGGGTGCTCTCCCCTGCGTGCGCGACCCCTACACCAAGGCCCTCGCCATCACCCCCGCCTGCACCATCAATCTGCCGGCTACCCCCCTTCCTTTGCCCGCAGCGATCGCTTCCACGACTGGGCCGCCTACGGCCAGGACGCCTGGAAAGCAACTCCCAAGCTCACCATCAACTACGGTGTCCGCTACGAGTACTACGGCGTCCAGCACAACAACAACCCCGCCCTCGATGCCAACTTCTACTACGGTCCAGGCTCCTCGCTCCCGCAGCAGATTCGCACCGGCAATCTCTTCACCGGCGTCTCCAATCCCATCGGTGGCGGCCTCTGGAAGCCCCAGTACGGCACTGTCAGCCCCCGCGTCGGCTTCGCCTATGACTTCCGCGGCGATGGCAGGACCTCCCTCCGCGGCGGCTACGGCATCTCCTACGAGCGCAACTTCGGCAACGTCACCTTCAACGTCATCCAGAACCCGCCCAACTACGCCGTGGTGGTCGTGAACAACACCCCGCTCACCAATTCGAACTCCGGCCCCCTCGGCGGCAGCACCGGCAGCGTAGCCCTTCCCCCCACCTCCGTCCGCCACGTCGATCAGAACATCCGCACGGCCCAGACCCAGTTCTGGGATGCCGCAGTCGAGCACCAGCTCGGCAACGGCAATGTCGTCTCGGTCCAGTACACTGCCGCGCGCGGCGTCCACCTCTACGACATCAAGAACTACAACGCCCTCGGCGGCGGTAACGCCATCCTCGGCGATCCGATCGCGGATCCCAAGGGCCGCATCAATCCAGCAACGGGCAAGGTATACCAGGCCTTGACTCGCCTCAATAGCCAGTACTCCAACTCCAACAACCGTGGCTCAAACGGCGACTCCTACTACGAGGCCATGAACATCCAGTTCCAGAGCGCGAACTTCCGCAGGTCGGGCCTTTCGCTGGTCGCTAATTACACCCTCGGCCATGCCACCGACGATCTCAGCACCACCTTCTCCGAAACATCCTACGGAAACCTCGGTTACCTCGAGCCCTTCAACCCCGGCTTCGACCACGGCAACAGCGATCTCGACATCCGCCATCGCTTCGTCATCGCTCCCATCTATCAGACGCCCTTCTTCAGCAAGGGACACGGCCTGCTTTCCGAGGCGCTCGGCGGTTGGCAGATCGCCGGCATCTACACCGTCCGCACCGGCACGCCCTTCACCTACTTCGACTCCACCGCCAACAACTCCAACTACCAAGTCGCTCGTTACATTCCTGCCGCCGGCGTCGTTCCCCAGCACACCTTCAAGTCCATCCCCAAGGGGCAGACCGGCGGTGGCTCCAACCTCTACAACATCGGCACCTTACCCGCGCCCGATCCAAATGCCGCTGCCAACCCCAATCTCCTTGGTATCTCTGACTGGGGCCCCTTCCCGGCAACCATGACCGCTCGCAACGCTTTCCGCGGACCGGGAGCCTGGAACGTCGACGCCGCCGTCTCCAAGACCTTCCCCATCCGCGAGCGGCTCAACCTCGAACTCCGGGCTGAGGGCTTCGACGTCTTCAACCATCACAACCTCTATACCAACAACGCCGACAACGACATTAGCGGCACTGGCGGCGGCGCCATCCTCGCTCAAAAGGGCGGCATCACCGGCGTTGGCGACGAGCGTCGCTTCGCCCAGTTCGCCGCCAAAATCAACTTCTAACCCTTACCGCACTCGATCCCAACGAAAGGGGGCAGGCCACAAGCCTGTCCCCTCTTTCTATGCCGACCGTCTTACCGCTAAAAGCGTCCGTCTCTTTTACCAGCTCCCCTGCTTCATCCCCCACCAGTACACCAGCCCCACCGTCGCCGTACTCTGCGCATGACTCAGAACATCCGCCTGGTCCGTCAAAAAGAACTGCCGGTTCGAAAAGTCCCGCCGATACTCCATCCGCGTCAAGAACCCCGCCGCAAACTGGTGCTCCGCCGTAAACGTCGTCTCCTTCAACGCCTGCGTCGTCCCGCTGAACAGCCCGCCGCGATCCGACAGGTACTCCACGCGCCCCGCCACCGCCCAGCTCCGCGGCAGCGCATACCGCACATACGCCGCGCCCGCCGAGACATGCGCCGGCGCCGACTCGCTCAGCGTCCGGTTGATTACATAGTCTCCCTCGCCCACCAGCGTCAGCTTCGGCGTCACGTTCCACGTCGCATACGTGTCAAAGATGTGCTCCCGCCCATCCGGCGTCGGAGAAATGTTCGTCGTCGGCAGCCCCGGCTGCGTCGGTCCCGTCGGCAGCCCCGGGTTCAACGTCGGCAGCACATCCCTCTGCTCCTGCCCGAAGTAGTAGTTCACATTCCACGTCAGCGTCTTCGCCGGCTTCAGCGTCGTCGCAAACGCCTGCGACTTGAAGCCGTTGAAGTCCTCCGTCTGCTGTGCCCCGTTCACCAGCCAGTACGCCACATTCACCTTCGGCGTTACGTTGTAATTCGCCCGAAATCCCGTGTGATAGAACGGCAGAAAATTGAACAGGTACGACCGCGAATAGTTGATCTGATCCTTGGTGTAGTTGCCCTCCACCCCCAGAGAGCTCGACCACTTCCCAAAGTCCACCTCGAGACCACTCCCCACCGGCGCCAGATAGCTCCCATACGCCTGATAAAGATTGCGCCACACCTGCGGCCGCTGCTCGTTCGCCGACGACCCCTGCAGCGCCTCCGTCGCCTGCCCGAACTGCAGATCAACCCGTCCCCCAAACCTCTGCCCCGCCTCCGCCCGCGGCAGCCGCTCAATCACCACGCTTGCCTGATTGATGCTGAAGCTGTTGCTCGACACGTCATACGCCCGCAGCAGATTTACCCGCCCGATCGGCTGGTTGAAGTTGTACCCGTAGTACCCATCCACCCCGAAGTTCAGCGTCGTCCCCCGAAAGAAGTCCAGCGTCCCCCGATCCTCCGCACTGATTACCGGCTGCGTCCCCGCCGCAACCGAAGACGCAACTGCAGGCGCAACCGCGACCGTCGCAGCCATCTCACCCGCCGCCGGAGCAGTCGTTGGCTGCGCCGCAACCGCCGCACCGTTGCCCCCACCAGTCGGCGGAACCGCACTCGCCCCGGCACCCGCCCGCTCTATCGCCTCCAACCTCCCCAGCCGCGCCGAGATCGCCTCGAGCTCAGACCGCAGCTCCCGGATCTCTACCTGCCGGTCGCTCGCAACCTGATCGGAGGAGGTGGTCGTCTGCGCCTGTCCCACCACAGCTGTACCCGCAACAAAGAGGCCTATCAGAAATTTCATTCAACCCTCACGGCTCATACTCTTCTGCTACGGCTACATCTCAACTCCGAAAAGCTGTATGAAGTCCGTAGAGAATCCATTATCTCAACTCCGAAAGCCGTATGAAGTCCGTAGAGAATTCGTTAAAAAGTCATAAGTCTCCCCCACCCCTCCGGGCCGAACCCGTATCCCACCCAGGAAGCTCGCTCTCTATAGGCCGTAAAGCCACAATCGTTCAAATTCATCCTGAGCAGCGAAGAATCCCCGTGCACCACAAGATCGGGTGCCCCCTCCTCGCGCGCAATGCGCGAAAGGGTGGGGTGCTTCCGCCAAAAGCCAGCTCCTGATCAAAAACCACACCACCGCAAACCGCGAAACCACACAAAACATGCAGCGATGCCCCAATATCCACAACGAAACTCCCCAGAATCAGAGAGGGGCTACGCGAAACCCTCCGTAAACACTCGCATCCACACCGCTAACACAACATCTTGTGCTTTGCCCTTGACACACCCTATAAGCGGCGGTACTTTCACCACTGCGACGCATCCAATCGAGAGCGGGTCAATCCCACTCCAGACGCAGACCTTACCCGGAGCAGCCTCCGGGCTTCGCTTCCCCGTGGCGCGCCAGCACCAGCCAGCCGCCTCACCGGCAGCACCCAGCCTTTTTCGATTCACCTGAGCGCCAAACCGCGCCGCCTCACCATCTCGAAGCACGATCTCGAAGGAGCACCACCCCAATGTCGACCACACACAATCCCGTCCAGTCCGCCCCCACCTCCACTCCTTCGAACGCACCAGGCGCCCGTCGCTCCAGCCCCGGCCTCGCCTTCCGCCGCCTCTTCACCAAGGCAGGCGTCAGCCCCTACGACGAGATCACCTGGGAGCGCCGCGACGCCATCATCCAGGACTTCAAAGGCAAGATCATCTTCGAGCAGAAGGGCGTCGAAGTCCCCGCCGACTGGTCCATGACCGCGACCAACATCGTCGCCAGCAAGTACCTCCACGGCCTCAACGGCACGGATGCCCGCGAAGACGGCGTCCGCGCCCTCATCACCCGCGTCGCCGAATCCATCCGCGGCTGGGGCATCCGCGACGGCTTCTTCGCCACCCCCGAGGACGCCGAAACCTTCTACGCCGAGCTCTGCCACCTCCTTCTCAACCAAAAGGTCGCCTTCAACTCCCCAGTCTGGTTCAACGTCGGCTGCGATCGCCTCGAGCCCAACTCCGACGCCCAGAACTGGCACTGGGATAAAGTCACCGGCAAGGTCGAGTTCTCCGTCACCGGCTACACCAAGCCCCAATGCTCCGCCTGCTTCATCAACTCCGTCCAGGATTCGCTTGACTCCATCCTCACCCTCGCCAAGACCGAGGGCATGCTGTTCAAGTGGGGCTCCGGCGCCGGCTCCAACCTCTCCGCCATCCGCGGCAGCATGGAAACCCTCTCCGGCGGCGGCACAGCCTCCGGCCCGCTCTCCTTCATGCGTGGCTTCGACGCCTTCGCCGGTGTCATCAAGTCCGGCGGCAAGACCCGCCGCGCCGCCAAGATGGTCATCCTCAACGTCGACCACCCCGACATCGAAGACTTCATCCAGTGCAAGGTCGTCGAAGAAAAGAAAGCCTGGACCCTCGTCCAGGCAGGCTACGATGGCTCCGGCCCCGACTCCGAGGCCTTCACCTCCATCTTCTTCCAGAACGCCAACAACTCCGTCCGCGTCAACGACGAGTTCATGCACGCCGTCGAGCAGGACCTCTCCTTCTCCACCCGCGCCGTCAAATCCCGCACCCCCGTCAAAGAATTTCGCGCCCGCGACCTCATGCACTCCATCGCCGAAGCCACCTGGCAGTGCGGCGACCCCGGCATGCAGTACGACACCACCATCAACCGCTGGCACACCTCCAAAAACACCGCCCGCATCCACGCTTCCAATCCATGCAGCGAGTACATGTTCCTCGACGACTCCGCCTGCAACCTCGCGTCCTTCAACCTCCTCAAGTTCGTCACCCCCGGCGGCCAGTTCGACATCCCCGCCTACCGCCACGCCATCGCCGTCGTCACCACCGCCATGGAGATCATCGTCGACGCCGCCGGCTACCCGACCGAGATGATCGCCAGGAACTCGCACGACTACCGCCCGCTCGGCCTCGGCTACGCCAACCTCGGCGCGCTGCTCATGTCCTTCGGCCTCCCCTACGATTCCGACGCCGGCCGCGACTTCGCCGGAGCCCTCACCGCCATCCTCTGCGGCGACGCCTACTGGCAGTCCTCCCGCATTGCCGAAACCTGCCCCGCCCTCGGCGCCGCCACCCCCCTCACTCAACAAGCCCAAGCATCAGGTGGCGCCTGCCCCGGCTTCTACGTCAACCGCGAGCCCTTCCTCGACGTCATCCGCATGCACCGCGCCGAAGTCAACAAAATTGGCCTCGCCACCCTCCACTCGGACGAGCCCTTCACCGTCCCTCAGATGAACGAGCTCATCGCCGCCAGCAAAAACGCCTGGGACGGAGCCCTCCAGCACGGCGAACGCCACGGATACCGCAACTCCCAGGTCACCGTCCTCGCCCCCACCGGCACCATCGGCTTCATGATGGACTGCGACACCACCGGCGTCGAGCCCGACCTCGCCCTCGTCAAATACAAAAAACTCGTCGGCGGCGGCATGATCAAGATCGTCAACCAGACCGTCCCCTCTGCCCTCAGCAAGCTCGGATACACCGACGACGAACGGCACGCCATCGTCTCCTACATCGACGCCACCGGCACCATCGAGGGTGCCCCGCACATCAAGCCCGAGCATCTCGCCGTCTTCGATTGCTCCTTCAAGCCCGCCAAGGGCACCCGCTCCATCCACTACATGGGCCACATCAAGATGATGTCCGCCGCCCAGCCCTTCCTCTCCGGCGCCATCTCCAAAACCGTCAACCTCCCCAACGACTGCACCGTCGACGACGTCGCCGAAGCCTACATGGAAGCCTGGCGTCAGGGCATCAAAGCCGTCGCCATCTACCGCGACGGCAGCAAAGGCACCCAGCCGCTCAACGTCTCCGCCACCGACGACAAGAAGGCCACCAAGCCGGGTGCCCCAACCTCTCCGTCGGCCGTATCGACGGAAAGGGTGGGGTCCCCAGCCACCAACTCCGGCCTCCCCACCCCCGCCCAGACCGACGAGTCCCTCACCCAGACCCCCATCGCCGCCGGCACCATCGAGACCCGCGAAGCCGTCCTCGCCGAAAAACTTGCCGCCGGCATCTCCGCCCGCGAGCTCGAGCTCGCCGACGTCCGCGCCGACCACGCCACCATCGTCGACTCCCAAACCAACCGCATCTCCGAGCTCGAAACCCAGGTCCGCACCCTCCAGGCCGCCGCCACCCAGAACGCCGACGCCTTCGACGCCAAGGAACCCCCACGCGCCGTCCGCCATCGCCTCCCCTCCGAACGCGCCTCCGTCACCCATAAGTTCTCGATCGCCGGCCACGAAGGCTACATCACCGTCGGCCTCTACCCCAACGGCTGCCCCGGCGAAATCTTCATCCGCATGGCCAAGGAAGGCTCCACCGTCTCCGGCCTCATGGACTCCTTCGCCACCGCCATCTCCCTCGCCCTCCAGCACGGCGTCCCCTTGCGCGTCCTCGCCGACAAGTTCGCCCACACCCGCTTCGAACCCTCCGGATGGACCGGCAACGAGCAGATCGGCTACGCCAAATCCATCATGGACTACCTCTTCCGCTGGATGCAGATCCGCTTCCTCTCCGGCCACCAGCTCGACCTCTTCGCCGCCATGACCCCCACCGCCGCCGGTCCTTCCATCCCCGTCACCGGAGCCATCGTCGCCCCCGCCAGCCGCATTGTCCCCTCACTCGCCGCCGCCCAGCACCAACTCACCCGCCAGCCCGCCACAGGGCAGGGAAGCCCCGCACAGGCAGGTACACCTCAGTCCGGCGTCGCCGCAACGGCATCCTCCTCTAACGTCGTCATTCTGAGCGAAGCGAAGAATCCCGAGCAATCCTCAAGCGCCATCTCTGCCAGCGCCTTTCAGCCACAGACCCCCGCCCCCCCATCCCTCCTCGAAGGCAGCGGCCTCGAAGACCCCTTCGACAACACCCGCGATGGTTCACAAGACCGCTCCGCCCCCCAGTCCGGCATAGCCCCGGAGCGAAACGCGACCATCAACAAGGAGCGAAACGCAACCATCAACAAGGAGCGAAACGCAACCATAGCTCCCGACCTCGCCGCCCGCTCCGGCATCATCCAAAACCCTGTCATCCCGACCGGAGGCGGCGCTTCTGCCGCCGCAGTGGAGGGACCTGCTTCTCCCTTCGCCACCGAAGACAGAGGCCTCTACCACGCCTCCGACGCCATGAAATCCCTCTACGACATGGGCGACGCACCCTCCTGCGCCACCTGCGGAGCCATCATGACCCGCTCCGGATCCTGCTACCGCTGCATGTCCTGCGGCAACACCTCCGGCTGCAGCTAACGATGCGTTCACATCACGCTCCAACCCGGTGTCTCCTTGAGCGATTTAGCTTCAGAGATGCCGGGGTACGTGGCAAAAAGAAGGTCTGGGTATACGAGAAGGGTTCAATTCCGCGGGCTACCTCAAATTTCAGGGGGGAAAGCGCGGAGCACGCATACTTCGCTGGGTCAAGCGATTCCGCAACGGAAGAAGAGATAGAGGCAAGGCTAAACCAAAATTACGAAGCACCATTCAATGCTCTACTTCCAAGCTTCGACAGAGACGTTCACCTCTTCGAAAGCAAAGAAGTTCGACGGATATGCGCAGAGTATGTATCGAACCTCTTCCAGAGATGTAAGGCCAGAAGAGAGGGGGCCAATCTACTCATGACACAGGAAATTCACAAAATCAGAGAGATTGCTAGAAGCGGAGCCCTCCTTCGTTTGGAGGCGGCTAAGGACAGCATCTTTAGGCGAGGTCCCATTTATTTCGATGAGCTAAAGCAAGCAATCGAACAACAAGTGGAGAAGGCGCTGTCTGCAAGCGAAGAGCAGAGGAGATTTGTCGATGACGTAGATCGATCTACGAAGTTCCTAGCGGATCAGCTTCAGGATCTCCAATGGTCCATCTTGGGCTCCGACTCAAGAACGGAGTTTGTCATTTCCGACACTCCTGTTGTTTCAATGGCCTTCGATCAGAAGGGCGGTCGAAAATTTGGAGTCGGAGTACGGAATCCCGCAGCTGAGTGGTATCTGCCGATCGCGCCTTGGCGAGTACTGCGGATGAAACACAAGCTGTCGCCTGAGAGGCTTAGTGCACTCCATATCCGACCAGCAATCAACATGGCGCAAGTTCTTACCTCGCATCGTCGGGTATATAGTCGTTCGAAATCTGTGGAAATGGATAGCCTTGTCCAGACACATGGGAGTACTTACAAGTTTCACGTCCACGTCTTCAAGGGTAGCTTCGACGAGAGTACGGAAAGTCGGTTCGATCAATCATTTGCTGATGTCTGAATTCTGGCGGGTGGCCCAGGCACGTTGACCAGCCAAGCCAAAGGCGGGTGCCCCATCCATCAGCCCCATCGATGGGTGGGTCCTTCGCGCGCCAAGCGCGAACCGCTCCCGCCCCAACTCTCGCCCCGCAAATCCCTTGACACCCATCCCATAAACGAGGGCGGGTGGCCCATGCCTCACCCCAGCCAAGCCAAAGGCGGGTGCCCCATCCATCAGCCCCATCGATGGGTGGGTCCTTCGCGCCAAGCGCGAACCGCTCCCGCCCAACTACCCGCCCCGCAAATCCCTTGACACCCATCCCCACAACGAGCACCCTCCCTGCAAGGTCCCAACCCGAAAGCAGGCCACTCCATGCGCCACCTCCTTGCAGTCCTCTCTGCCGCCCTAGTCTTCACCCCGGTCGCCCACGCCACTCAAACGGACGACTTCGTCCTCACCACCGCCCACCACACATATACCTTCTCCCTCACCACCCCCTACTACACCGGCCCTACGTACGGACACTACTTCGTCAGCTTCCCCGAGTTCGGCCCCGGAACCATCGACGGCGTTGGCGGCTACACTCTTGGCGGCTATTTCTATAATTGTTGCCGACATGGGATCGACTTCGATCTCCCCAACGGAGACACCTACCAGCTGATCGGCCCCGACCTAAGCGGGTTCACCGACCCCTTCCTGACCGGAACCTTCCACTACACCGACTTCCCATTCGACAATCCCTACCCCGCCAGGCCAATCCAGGACGGCCCCTACACCCTCACCATCACTCCCGAGACCTCCACCACCGTCACCCCCGAGCCCGCCACCCTCACCCTCCTCGCCACCGGCTCCCTCGGCCTCCTCACCGTCCTCCGCCGCCGCCTCCTCGCCTGATCCGCCACCCATCTATCCGCCGAACGTGGCGCAATCACCCGCCCCACGGAGGTAAACTGAAACCAGCAACATCCACAGGCTGCAGCCGGCTCACCCGAGCCCGTCGCAGCCTTTCGCATTTAAAACGCACCAAAACCAGAAGGGAACCAGTACATGACCACGAAAAAGCACCTCGAAATCCACCATCCAGGAGCCACCCGCACCCTCGCCACCGAGGAACTCAATGCCCGTCGCAAGCGCAAGGCCTTCACCACCCCGCTCGACCCGCCCCACCAGGCCCTCGAGCCCGCCCGCAAAGGCCGTCGCACCGTCAACTACCCTGCCACCAAACTCGGCTAGCGGGTAGTCCAGACACGGCGGTCCGGACCTAACTGGAATGATTGCAATACTTTGCCGCAAAGTAGGGGGGGAGGGGGGCACTGCCTCCCTCGCCCGCTTAGAAAAAGTCGCAGGGAACGCTCCACCCCTGTTACCATTAAGGCTACCGCGACACATCATCGCGCGAAAGCGAGCATCATGCCAAACGGAACAGTCAAGTGGTTCAACGATTCAAAAGGCTTCGGCTTTATCACCCCTGAGGACGGCAGCGAGGATCTCTTCGCTCACTACTCGGCAATCAACTCCTCAGGCTTCAAGTCCCTTCAGGAAGGCCAGCGCGTCTCCTTCGACGTGACCAAGGGCCCCAAGGGCAAACAGGCCGCCAACATCCAGCCTGCCTAAACATCACCCAAGCTTAGGTGCAACCAGAAGGGCCGCGGCAATCGCCGCGGCCCTTCTGTCTGTCCCTTACAGGAAACTACTTCTTGCTGCTCTTCGACTTCGCGTGGGCGTCGGTCGACTTGCCATGAGCCTTCGTCGAGTGCTCGTGCGCAGCTTCAGAAGCCGTGTGTGCCTCGGCGTGATCGCCCTTTGCATGCTTATCGGCAGCCTTGGTATGTTGGGCTGCCGCTTCCGTATGGTGCTTTGCTGCGTCTTCGTGCGCTTGCTTAGCCATGGTTCTTTATCCTCTTTGGAGTCCAGCTCCAACCTCCTCTGACTCCGGTTGGAACCGTCGAGTTTTCCGTACAAACTGCGGCCGCGCTATTTGCTCAACAATAATCTTCGTGCTCTGAAACGCAGCATCCGGGACCTTCGCCCCGGTATCATCCCCCGTATGGCCCCCTCCGCGGAAGACCGCGCCCGCAACATCAAAGTCCTCATCTTCGACGTCGATGGCGTCCTCACCGACGGACAGATCATCGTCGCTCCCATCCCCTCCACCCGCACCCCCGAAGACCCTATCGGCTCCGGCGTTGAAGTCAAAGGCTTCTCCGCCCACGACGGCCTCGGCATCTCGCTCGCCCGCCTCGGTGGCCTTCGCGTAGGCGTCATCACCAAGCGCCAGTCCCAAACCGTCGCCATCCGCGCCCGCGACCTCAAGCTCGAGTGGGTCTACCAGGGCCAGGCCCACAAACTCGCCGCCGCCCAGGAGATCGCCTCCAAAGCCGGCATCGCCATGGAGCAGATGGCCTACGTCGGCGACGACATCGTCGACTTCCCGGTCATGCGCATCTGCGGCCTCGCCATCGCCACCGCCAACGCGCGCCCTCAGGTCAAAGCCATGGCCCACTACATCACCCCCAACCCCGGTGGCCACGGCGCCGGCCGCGACGCCATCGACTTCATCCTCCACGCCCAGGGCACCCTCGATAAGGTCATCGAGCAATACCTCAACACCGAAAACCCCGCCGCCGCCACCGCCGACGTAGGCTCCGGCAACATGTAGCCCGAAGCGCCTCGCGACACAGCAACCCTTCCATCCCGACCGAAGGCAAGCAAACTCTGTCATCCCGACCGGAGCCGCAGGCGCAGTGGAGGGACCTGCTTCTCTCAGCCCATATGCTTCAGGCGAACTGAAGGCGAACACCCACGTTAGAATATCCCATGCCCAAGGCGCCCCCAGCACTCGAGATCCCCGCCGCCCTAGCCTGGGCTCACCCCATCATCGCCGAGTGGTTCCTCACAAGATTCGGCTCCCCCACCGAGCCGCAGGAGGCCGGCTGGCCCGCCATCGTAGCCGGCCAATCCACCCTCATCTCCGCACCCACCGGCTCCGGCAAAACCCTCGCCGCCTTCCTCGTTGCCATCGACCACCTCCTCCGCCAATCCATCGAAGGCCGCCTCCCCGCCTACACCCAGGTCGTCTACATCTCCCCCCTCAAGGCCCTCTCGAACGACATCCAGAAAAACCTCGAAGAGCCCCTCCGCGAGATCCAGCAGCTAGCCCTCGAACGTGGCTATCTCGCCCCCCAGATCCGCACCGCCGTCCGCACCGGCGACACCCTCGCCAAGGACCGCGCAGCCATGCTTCGGCACCCGCCGCACATCCTCGTCACCACCCCCGAATCCCTCTACATCCTTCTCACCGCCGCCAAACCCCGCGAACTCCTCCGCCGCGTCCAAACCGTCATCGTCGACGAGATCCACGCCGTCGCCGGCAACAAGCGTGGCACCCACCTCTCCCTCTCGCTCGAACGCCTCGAAGCTCTCGTCTGCGGCGAAAACCCCCTCTCCGCCGGCGCCTTCCTCACCGGCCTCGCGCATCCGCCCCAGCGCATCGGCCTCTCCGCGACCCAGAACCCCATCTCCCTCGTCGCCGACTTCCTCACCGGCTCGCACCCCTCCCGCCCCTCCGCCACCGTCATCCAGGTAGGCCAGCGCCGCCACCTCGACCTCGGCATCGAGGTTCCCTCCGAAGAGCTCGGCTCGCTCACCTCCACCTCCATGTGGCAGGAGATCTTCGACAAGCTCGCGGCCCACACCGAGCACCACCGCTCCACCCTCGTTTTCGTCAACACCCGGCGTCTCGTCGAGAAGATCTCCTTCGAGCTCGCCGAACGCCTCGGCCCCGAAAACGTCGCGGCCCACCACGGCTCTCTCTCCCGCTCCCTCCGCCTCGACGCCGAGCAGCGCCTGAAATCCGGTGCCATCAAGATCCTCGTCGCCACCGCCTCCCTCGAGCTCGGCATCGACATCGGCGACATCGACCTCGTCTGCCAGATCGCCACCACCCGCAACGTCGGCGTCGCCATGCAGCGCGTCGGCCGAGCCGGCCACTGGCGCGGCGCCATTCCCAAGGGCCGCATCTTCGCCACCACTCGCGACGACCTCCTTGAGCAGGCCGCGCTCCTCCGCAAAATGCGCGCCGGCGAGCTCGACAAGCTCGAAATCCCCGAAGCTCCTATAGACGTACTTATGCAGCAGATCACCGCCAGCTGCGGCGCCGAAAGCTGGGACGAGGTCTGCCTCTACAACGTCCTGCGCCGCTCCCACCCCTACCGCAATCTCTCCCGCGAGCACTTCAGCGAAGCCCTCGAAATCCTTCACCTCGGCATCGAATCCAGCCGTGGACGCTACGGCGCCTATCTCCTCCGCGATGCCGTCCAGGGCCACCTCCATCCCCGCCGCGGCGCCCGCATGATCGCCATCTCAAACGGCGGCGCGATCCCCGACACCTCGCTCTTCTCCGTCATCTTGCAACCGGAAGGAATACAAATCGCCACCCTCGACGAGCACTTCGCCGTCGACTCCTCGCCCGGCGACGTCGTCCTCCTCGGCAACACCTCCTGGCGCATCCAGCGCATCGAGCCCGCCGGCAAGGTCTTCGTCGAAGACGCCCACGGCGCCCCGCCCAGCATCCCCTTCTGGGAGGGCGAAGCCCCGCAGCGTACAGCCGTCCTCTCAAGCGGCGTCGGCGATCTCCGCGAACAGATCTCCGAGCGAACACCCAGCGTCTCGCCCCAGACCCTCTCACCCTCTCACCCCGAGGTCGCTGCCTGCACCCAATGGCTGCAACAGGAATGCTGCCTCTGCCCCTCCGGAGCCATGCAGCTCATCACCTACATCGTTGCTGGCCGCGCCGTCCTCGGAGCCGTCCCGTCTAAGACGACCATCATCGCCGAGCGCTTCTTCGATGAGGGCGGCGGCCAGCAGCTCATCCTCCACGCCCCCTTCGGCGGACGCATCAACAAAGCCTGGGGTCTCGCCCTCCGCAAGCGCTTCTGCCGAGGCTTCAACTTCGAGCTACAGGCCGCCGCCACCGACAACGGCATCAACATCTCGCTCGCCGAGCAGCACAGCTTCCCGCTCTCGGACGTCTTCCAATTCCTCACCGAGAACACCGCCCGCGAGCTCCTCGAGCAGGCTGCCATCCCCTCTCCCATCTTCAAGAACCGCTGGCGCTGGGCCGCCGGCCGCTCCCTCCAACTCCTCCGCATGCAGAAAGGGAAGCGAGTAGCCCCCCAGATCCAGCGCACCCGCTCCGACGACCTCCTCGCCAACGTCTTCCCCCAGGCCGCAGCCTGCTTCGAGACTATCGTCGGCGACATCCAGATCCCCAACCACCCACTCGTCCGCGAAGTCATGCGCGACACCCTCTCCGAAGCCATGGACATCGACGGCCTCAACGAGATCCTCCGCGGCATCTCCTCCGGGGCAATACGCTGTCTGGCTATAGACACCCCCGTCCCCTCGCAGTTCGCGCACGAGCTCATCAACGCCATGCCCTACGCCTTCCTCGACGAGGCCGGAGCCGAAGAACGCCGCGCCCGCGCCGTCACCCTCCGCCGCTCCCTCCCACCCAGCGTCGCCGACGACGCCGGCAAGCTCGACCCCGCCGCCATCGCCACCGTCCGCGCCCAGTGCTGGCCCGACCTCCGCGACGAGCACGAGCTCCACGACCTACTCCTTTCGCTCGTCGCCCTCCCCCTAGCATTCCTCGACAATCGTCCCGAAGCCCATCACTGGCCCACCTTCTACGAGCGCCTCACCCACACCGGCCGCGTCCAAACCCTTGACTGCAACGGCACCCCCGCCTGGATCGCCACCGAACGTCTCCTCCATGCCGCCGTCCTCTGGCCCGAAACCCTCGCTCCCCAAGCTGTCATCCTGAGCGCAGCGAAGGATCCCGCGAGAGTGGACGTCGCCGAGACAGCCGGACCCTTTCCGCCCCAAACTCCTCTTACTGCACAAGCAACCAACCCAGTCACAAAAGAATCAGCCGCGGCCCAAGTCATCCAAGGTTGGTTACAAATTCTAGGCCCCACCACTTCCACCAGCCTCGGCGCTCTCCTCCACCTAGACCCCGCCACCCTCCGCGCCGCCCTCCTGGCCGCCGAGATGCAGGGCCTCGTTATGCGAGGCAACTTCGAAGCCCCCGCCATCACCTCCGATCACGACATCGAGTGGTGCGACCGCCGACTCCTCCAGCGCATCCACCGCCTCACCCTCTCCACCCTCCGCAAACGCATCGAGCCCGTCACCCCCGCCGCCTACATGCGCTGGCTCCTCGGCTGGCAGCACCTCGCGCCCAACACCCAGCTCACCGGCGAAGACGGGCTCCTCCACGCCCTCTCGCAACTCGAAGGTTTCGAAGCCCCCGCCGTCGAGTGGGAGCGCACCCTGCTCCCCGCACGCATCGCCATCTACTCCCCCGCCTGGCTCGACAACCTCTGCCTCTCTGGCGCGATCGGCTGGGGCCGCATCTCCCCCCACCCCGCCTGGTCGACCGGCGCCGGCGCCGCACCCCGCCGCGTCATCCCCACTAACGCCGCGCCTATCACTTTCTACCTCCGCGACTCCGCCGATTGGCTCCCCTGGGCCCTCGCCGACTCCTGCGTCGACGAGAAGAACCTCGCCCAGGCCCTCAGCCCCGAAGCCCTCCAGGTCCGCTCCGAGCTCGACCGCCGCGGTGCCTGCTTCTCCGCCGACCTCCAGCGCAACCTCGCCCTCACCAAACAGCAGACCCAGTACGCGCTCTGGGAGCTCGCCACCGCCGGCCTCGCCGCCGCCGATGGCTTCGACCAACTCCGCGCTCTCATGGATCCCAAACGCAAGTCCACCGCCGTCGAACCAGCCCCCACCTCCACCAGACGCCGCACCGCCGCCCGAACCACCGCTGGTCGCTGGTCCCTCCTCTGCGCCGATGCTGCCGTAGCCCCGCACCCCAAAGATCCCGCCGCCAACACCCCCGAAGCCCGCATCGAGCGCGCCCACCTCCACGACGCCGCCATGGAGTCCGCCGCGCGCATGCTCCTTACCCGCTACGGCATCCTCTTCCGCGACCTCCTCACCCGCGAGTCCAATGCCCCCAAGTGGCGCGACCTCGCTCCCATCCTCCGCCGCCTCGAAGCCCGCGGCGAGATCCGTGGTGGTCGCTTCGTCACCGGCGTCTCCGGAGAGCAGTTCGCCCTCCCCGAGGCCGCCGACTCCCTTCGCGCACAAACCCCAAGGCCCGCCACGCCTGAGCTCATCGAGCTCGCCGCCGCCGACCCCACCAACCTTGTCGGCATCGTCATCCCCGGCGACCGCGTTCCCTCCACCCCCGGCCGCAAACTCCAGCTCCTCAACGGTGCAGTCGTGCAGCAGACCGCCGGCGGTGTTGCTCTGTCCCCCGCACCACAGCATGTCCAGCAGCCCCCACCCGCCGCTCCTCCGCTTACCGGAAGCCTCGGCTTCCTCTAAACTCGAAGAAACTCACCGATGCCCGCAGACCCCAAGCCGACCAAAGCACCGTCGCCTCTATCAACGCAACAGGGCGAACTCAGCCCCGAAGACTTCTACTTCGAAGGCCCCTACATGGTCTTCACCGCCGCCTACCACCTCAAGCGCGGCTTCTGCTGCAACTCCGGCTGCCGCCACTGCCCGTTCCAGTAAAGCCGTAGACTCACGCTTTAAGGCCGCTTGGCAGATTCCGGAGGCAGGTCCGGGATCGCCCCCAGTGACACCACCTGCGTCGTCCGCAGCGCCTTCGAACTCTTCGTCAGCACCGTCACCCGTGGATCGTCGCGATACTTCGCCATCTGTCCATCCCCCGCCATCGCCGCCCGCAGGTCGAAGCCGCTCTCTACCGACTTCGTCAGCCAGTGCAGCATCTCGTCCTCATCGCCTCGGCTCAGCGCCAGCTTCGCCACCTCATAGCAAAAGCGACCGCGATCACCCGGGGATAGCATATGTGCCGTCACCCCGCTTCCGCTGTGCTTCTCGAAGACCTCCGGATCAAGCTGCAGTGCCAGCGCATACTGCTCCGCCGCCTTCTTGTAGTTCTTCTCCTCAAACAACGCCGTCCCCAGGTTGGAGTGAAACGTAGCCACACGCCCGTTCAGCTTCACAGCACGCTTATAGTCGGAGATGCTTCGTCCTAGATCAAGCTGCAGGTACTCGGTCGCCGCCAGGTTGTTCCACGCCTCCGGATTCTTCGGATCCAGCTTCGCCGCATGCTTAAACAGCGCGCGGGCGAGCGCCACATTCTGCATCTCCAACTGTGAGATGCCCTGCTTCAGCATCAGCCGGGCAGCATCGCCGCCCCGAGCCAGAGCATATCCGTAGTAGTCCAGTGCATCCTCCGGAAGTCGTCGCGCCCGCAGCACGTCGGCAGCCCGCTCCAGATCCTGCGCTGTCGCCGTCGCAGGATCTGGAAGGTGCGGCGCCACCGCGATCCATTGCACATCGCTGTGCCGCAGCGCCCGGTCAAGTCGCGCGTTTGTCGACGCCGACTGCCCTTGGAGAACGCCAGGCGCAGCAACACACAGAGCAACGGCAACAACAGTGGAAAGGGACAGGAGACGCGTTACGGGGGAAAGAGGCATGATGGACCTCCGTCATGGCGGCTTTATCCTCGTCCTGTCGTAGCACCCCTGTCAATACCCCGTCTAGCTCTCCGGCTTCACCGCAGCCGGAGCCGAGCCCGTCACCCGCAGCGCCATCCGCGGAAAGCTGAAGCTCCCACCCGCGTCGTCGATCACGTTCACCTGGCACACATACGTCCCCGGCTTCAACGGCGTCAGCGGCACATCAAACTCAAAACTCACCGCGTTCCGCCCCGGAATGTTCACGCTCGTCGCCTCCACCAGCGGCGTCTCATACACCTTGGTCCCGCCCATCAGGAACTCAATGCTCGTCAGTACCCGTACCGCCCCGCTCGGCCTTCGGCCCAGCCCCGGAGACGAACCCGGTGCACTCGCCGGCGCCCCGCCCGCTCCCTTCCGCGACGGATCGTACACCTCATACAGAAAGTAAAGGTGCTGATCCTGACGAAACACATGCGGCACATTCGGGATCAGTTCCACGCCGTCGCGCACCAGAGGGCTCACCACGTTCTTCGCCGTATTCGGCGTTCTCTGGCTCGACAGCACAACGGAGCTCAGCTTCAGCATCGCCTTCCTCAAATCAGGCACCTGCAAATCCGTCTCAAAGCTGCCCATGTTGCCCGTCTGGTTCTCGCGCACCACAAACTTCAGGTGATACCGTCCCGGCGCCAGCGTAAATCCCGTCGAATATTGAATGTTCTTCCGTTGCACCTGCTGCGCCGCATCGAGCGCCAGCTTCACATTGTCGCGAATATTCCCAACCACGATCCCCTGCGCATTCTTCACCTGCCCAATCACATCGATGTTCGCCTTGTCGCGATCACCGTTCTTCAGAAACGGAATCTGCGACCCCGGCACAATCAGCGACACCGGAACAAAAAACTGGTTGTCCGACATCCGGAAGTAAAGCGCCTGGAGATAGATCGCCACATCCGTAGCCGGCAGATCGCTCCGCATCTGATCGTTCAGCACCTGCTCCCGATCCTCGGTCTCCTGGTGCTGAAAGTCCGCAGCCGCATAGTACCCCGGCCGGTAGTCGAGCTTCATATCGCTCCGGTTCAGCTTCACCGTCAGCTTGCGATAAGCCCCGTTTCGCGCCTGGTCCGTTGATCGGAAGCCGAGGATGTAGTACGCCTCCGTATCATGCTGCACCTGCTGAAACACCGGCCCGAAGTCGTTCGTGTCCGAAAAGAACTTGCCCCCTGTATCCATCGCCAGCGTCCCTAGCACCTCCTGCGACCCGAAGTTCGCATCCAACTGGCTCTGTACCGCCCCGCCGTTGTACGCCGAAACTCCGCGCAAGCTTCCCGTCGACGCATTTCCTACCGGCGGCAGCGCCTCCAGCCCGCGCGAGTCCACGCTGTAGATCGCCATGTTCGCCTTCACCGCCTCGTTCGTCGCCGCCCGCAGACTCGCCTGGTTCTCGATCCCGTTCCGCGTCAGCCCGCCTGAAAAATACAGCAGGCTCTTGCGCTGATCCACCCGCTCCAGGCTCTTCGCAATCGTCTGAATCGCATACAGCTCGCGATCCGTATTCAGGTCGTTGTACTCGCTGCTATCCGCTGCAAAACTCGACGCATCGTCCGCCGTTCCATCCGTCGACCCCGTCGTCCCGCCGGTCCCAAAACCCGTGCCCTGCGTGCCGTTATACCGCCCCACCGCCCGCAGCAGAGCCGCCTTGTCCCCCGTAAAATCCTGGTCCATGCTCAGCGCCGTCGCCATGCTCACCGCAGCCACCAGGTCCGCCGGCTGCATCTGCTTGTTGATGTAGTTCTGCGCCGCCTCCACCGCCCGGTCCACATCCTCCGGCTGCATGCTGCTCAAATCGAAGAACAGCACAATCAGCCGGTGATCCCGCAGCGCACCCGCATCCGCCGCAAGATTCCGATTCAGCAGATCCGCAATCGTAGCTTTTCCGGTTACAATATTCTTCTCTGCCAAGACCGCCGCCTCGTCCACATTCTGGTAATCAAAGCTCGCAATCCTCTGCGGCTTGCCATTCTCCAGAATCGTGAAGTCGCTCGACTTCAACCCCTTCACCACCGCACCCGTCTTCTTGTCCCGCACCACCACATTCGTCAGCACGATATCACTCTGCACCTTCAGCGTGAATGTCCCCTGCCCACTGCTCGGCTGCGCCTCCTGCGCTCCGATCGCACCTGCAGGCAGCAGCATTAGCAGGGAAGCCGCGCAAGCCGCGCCGAAGCCCACCCGCAGCCTTGACCCACTTACATTGCTCTGCCGCCCCACTCTGCCGAAGTTCATCCTGATCCTCACACCAGCAACTGACAACCCTAAAACCTGTACCGCGCCGTAAACGTCAACGCCCTCTGCGCCGCAGTCCCCACCACTTGCCCAAACGTCGCCGAGTTCAACGCCGTATCAATCGACGAGTACTGCACCGTGTTGAACACATTGTTCGCCGTCATCCGCGCCTCAAAGCTCCGCGTCTCGCCCAGCGCCACCGTCCGCGACAGGGAAGCGTCGATCGCCACCGTCCCGGGGCCCTCAATCGAGTTCCGCGAAGCCGTCCCAAACCCATTCGCCGGCGCAACAAATGCCGCCTTATTGAACCAGTTAAATACGTTCCCACTCCCGCCGATCGGCGTCCCAAACACCCGGTCCGGCCGCAGCGTATACGTCCCCCCCGCCGCAATCTGCGCCGCCGTCGAGTTGTACTGCGGCGTGTAGTAAAGTCCCGTCGCAAAATCAAAATCGCCGCTCACCGAAAACCCATCCAACAGCTTCGACGTCCGTCCGCCCTTGCTGAAGAACGCCCGATTCGGCCCGAACGGCAGCTCCATCACCCAGTTCCCCGTCACCTCGTGCCGCCGATCAAACGCCGAGTTGCCCTCCTCTAGATCCAGCCGCTCATCGTTCTGCGCCACCGCCACACCGCTCACACCGTTCACCGACCCCGTCCCGCCAATCGAAGACGCGTTGTCGATCGAGTGCCCATACCGGTACGTCGCCTGCAGCGACACCCCCTTCTGCATCCGCTTCCGCGCATTCACCACCAGCGTATTAAACCGCGAGTACGCGATCGAATCCTCGTACGTAAACGCCTGCGCATCCGTCGTCGTCACCGTCGTCGTCGTATGGTTCGGCGCACGCACAATATCCAGGTTGCCGCCCACCGACCCGTTGTACCCGACATTCAACACCACCCCCATCGGCAGCGAGCGCTGGATATCAACATTCCACACCTGCACCCGCCCCAGCCGGTAATCCCTGTTCACCGAGTAGTTATTCTGGATTGCCTTCGTCGAACACCCGAACCCATTCGCCAACGTCATGTTCTGGAGCGTGCAACCGCTGTTATTTGTGCCCGCGGCGATTACATTTGTCTGTGTCACTGCAAACGGCGGCTGAAACGCCAGCGACTGAGCAAACGTCGCAAACTGTCCCGTGTTGTAGTTGATCCCGTACCCCGCACGCACCACCGTGTTCTTCGCAAACGCATACTTCGGCCGCCACGCCACCCCAAGCCGTGGCGAGTACAGCGTCCGGTCCGGATTCACCAGCGACCGCGGATATCCTCCGCTATAAGGCCCCGGCGCCCCCGGCAGCACCGTCGCCACCTTCGTGAAATCCGCATTGTGATCCAGGTTCACCAGCCGGTTGTTCTTCTCCACATACGGTGAAAAATACTCGTACCGCAAACCATAGTTCAGCGTCACAGAAGGCAGCACACGGAAGTCGTCCTGCGCATACCAGTCATACACATTCGCCCGCAGATAGATCTTGTTCAAGCCCGCTTGGATCTTTGTCTGCTGCGGCGCGCCCAGCAGAAAATCCGCAAAGCCCGCACCCGAGGTCGGCGGCCTCGTGCTTCCACCATCCACCGCCTTCCGGTCGTCTGGGCTCAAGGTCGCATAATCCGAAAACACAAACGTCCCCAAAGGATTCCCACCCGTCCCACCGCCGCCCAGCACATCCGCATGCACCCGCCGCACATCCACGCCAAACCGCATATTGTGCTTCTTGTGACTCCAACTCACGAAGTCCGAAAACGAGATCGTCTGGTTGATCGTGTCGCGCGGCGTCGTATCGTTCAACGAACTGAAGTTCGTAATTGTGATCGCCGGCAACCCGTTATAAAAGTTCGAATACGCCCCTACGCCGCTCTGGCTCGGCACCGCGATCCCCGCCTGCGCCGCCGGATTTGTACCCGTGTTGGTAAAGTAGTTTCGCGCCGTTCCGTGCGATCGATTCCAGTTGACCGATGCATTGTTCGTCAGTCGCCCATACCCGACCGTATACCCTGCCGAGATCCCGTACCCATCTGTCTGTGTCGCCCCGCCGAGTGGCAGAAACACATTCCGCTGATCGCTCGCCGAGTGTGAATAGCTCCCGTTGAAGTTGATATTCTGCCGCAGCGTCGCCGGCCCGCTCTGCTGCTGCCGCCGGCCTCCACCGAACCCACCCGCCTGCCCGAAGTTCCGCACAAACCGCATCGAGGCCTGCGTCGAGTTCTGCCCTGCCGTCGTGATCGTCTGGTAGTTCAACCGCTGCGTGCTCGAGGTCACATTCGGCGCCGGGTAAAAGTTCAGCAGCGCCAACGCCTGCGGCGATATCCGCCCCGGGCAGATCACGTTCAACATCCCATTGCAAGAGAACTGCTGCCCCGTCGCCGGATCAAAAATCGGCGCCACCTGCCCACTCCCCGGCTGCGTCAAACCGCTGAAGTCGCCCCCACGCTCCGCCATCGTCGGCACCGTCGCATACAGATTCAGCGGATTGATATTCCGCTGTCCCGTGACATTTAAAAACACAAACTGCTTCGTGCTCGGCTTCGTTAGCCCCGGGATATAAGGCGACCCCGTAAAGTTCACGCCAAACCGGTTGTTGTTATAAGAAGGTTTCACCACCGGAGCCCCCGTCAGCGAGTAGTTCGTCGCATTCAGAGCTCCGAACCCGCCCACATAAAAGATCCCGCCATGCGGCTGCGTCGGATTAAATCCCCGAAATCCACCGCCACCGCCACCTCGTCCGCCACGCCCTCCTCCACCACCGCCGAACCCACCCGGCCCCATCATGCCGCCCAGCATCCCCGCGACCGCGTTCGCCATATCTCCCGTCGCCCCGCCCTGCTGCCGCGCCTGTGCGATCGCATCCTCAATCCTCGACCGGATCTCGTCCTCATTAAAGTTCGCCAGCCCATTTGTCTGCCCCATCTGCCCGCTGACCGCCACCGAGTCCTGCCCTGCCCCCGCATCGCCCGCACCCAAGCCGCCCAGCGACGGCATCTGCGCCCCCGTATTTCCCGTCCCCGCACTAGCGTCCGCCGCATCCCCGCCGCCGCTCAGAACGCTCAACGCCTGCATGCCACCCCCACGAACCCCCGCACGCGCCACCGCTCCGGCTGCAGCCGCCTCCGCCGCACCCTGCTGCGCCACACGCGAGGCCAGCTGCATCCCGAACTCCACCACCTGCTCCGGCTTGCCCCCATTCTCGCCCGCCGCGTTCAGCACCACTTCCTGCGTTTCCGCCGCAAACGCTGCCATCTCCGTCCGCACCACATACCGTCCATTGCGCGGGATCGCCATCCGAAACGCCCCCGTCACATCCGTCGTCGTAGCGTACCGCTTTCCCGTAAGCGTATGGGTCGCCATCACCGCCACCCCCGGCAGCGGCACCGTCCCCGCCTTCACCGTCCCCCGAATCACCCCTCCACCCGTCGCCGCCCCCGCCGCGCCCCCCGCCGTACCCACCTGCGAAGCCCCCGCAGTTGCTCCCGCCGGAGGCGCCGCTGCACTCTGCGCCGGAACCGCAACCCCGGCCTGCATCTCCGCAAACCCGCCCCGCACCATCAGAGCCAGCAGCATCGCAAAAACCCCCACGCGTCCGCCACGCCGCAAAAAAACCTTGCCGAACACCCTCACTTCGGCGCTCCACCCGGTGTCGCCGGGGCCGCACCCGTCGCCGCTCCCTCCGCTCCATCCCGCCGCCGCCCTCGCGCAGCAGAAGGATCCATCACCCGCAGCTCCGTCGGCACAAACGTCCCACCCTTCAGCCCACCGCGCCCCATCACCTGGTCACCCACCTTCACATCCGCCAGGGTGATGCTCTCCCCAGCCTCACCCTGCCTCGGCGTCCTTTGCCTCTGGGGCTGTCCCTGAGTCTGTGCCTGCCCCTGCCCCTGCTCTCCGCCCGCACCGCCGCCCATCATCATGCTCATTCCACCCCGCCCACCCTTGCGAAACGAGGTCCCCTCATCCACCGCGATCGTCTGCGACACCCCATCCGGCCGCTTGATCGTCAGCTTCAGCTCATCCATCGCCGTCACCTTCCCCACGATGTACGTCTTCCCCAGATCCGCCTCGGCCTTCCTGATCTGCTCCGCGTCCACCACCGACACAAACAGCGCATGGAGCGTCTTCGCCGGCGCGTCCATCACCCCCATCGCGCCCACCCCGTCCCCCGCCTTGATGTCGGTCAGCTTCACCGCCTGCCGCGCCTTCATCACGCGCGTACTCGGCGACACCGTCACCTTGTACGCCTCGCCAGTCTCCGTCTTCACCGTGATCGCGTCCACCGTCGACGTCGTCACCGTACCCCGAATCATCTGGCTCCCGGCCGGCATCCCCTGCGCGCCAGCGCCGTCCTGCGGCCCAACCCCCCCCCCCCGTCGCAGAAACCCCTGCCAGCATCAGCAAAGCTCCTGCTACCACGCCCAATCCTCTGCCCATCCGCCTCATCCCGCACCTGCCTCGTACATGCACGTTCTGTGCTTGTAAAGACGAAAAGTCAGCCGGAAAGACTCCCTCGGCTCCCGAAATTGCCCCTGTCTTCATCGCCGGCAAGCCCTGCTTCCATAGCCCGCACAAGCCTCTGCAGAAAATCCAGCCTGCGTTGTAACCCCGGAACCGGAGGCATGTCTCACTGATACCCTTACTTCCGTTCTACCTCCAGGGGAGAGGCCGACATTTTTTTGCAGCAACCTCGATCTGCCCTCGCATCCAATCAGCTACCCAATAGAGGAGAAAAGATGCCCGTCGCACGCGAACATCCCGCCGATACCGAAGTTCGTCAAGCCGCAGTCAGCGGTCTCCTCAAACGCTTCCGTACCACCCGCCAAGCGACCACCTCCTTCTGCGCCCCCCTCTCCCCCGAAGACATGATGGTCCAGTCCTGTACGGAGGCGAGCCCAGTCAAATGGCACCTCGCCCACACCTCCTGGTTCTTCGAAACCTTTGTCCTCCGCGACTTTCTCCCCGGCTACAAACCCTTCCACCCCGACTTCCACTGGCTCTTCAACAGCTACTACAACTCCCTCGGCGACATGCCCGAGAAAAGGCTCCGCTCCTCCTTCTCCCGCCCCCCACTCTCCGACATCCTCGCCTACCGCACCCACGTCGACGCCGCCATCGCCACCCTCCTCGAAACCCCGAGCAACCTCCCCGACGAAGCCCGCCAACGCATCGCCCTGGGCCTCCATCACGAGCAGCAGCACCTCGAACTCATCGCCACCGACATCAAGCACGCCTTCTACACCAATCCCCTTCACCCGCCGCTTCATGACGGCATCTGGAAGCCCGGCAGCAGCATCGCCCCGCCCGTCACCTGGGTCAACTTCAGCCCCGGACTTATCGACATCGGCGCCACTCCCGATCCCGCCGCTGACCCGACCGACCCAGCCGCCTTCGCCTTCGACAACGAGACCCCCCAGCACAAGGTCTACCTCGCCCCCTTCTCCCTGGCCTCCCGCCTCGTCACCTGCGCCGAATACCTCGCCTTCATCGACGACAATGCCTACAACCGCCCCGAGCTCTGGCTCTCCGAAGGCTGGACCACCCTCCGCGAGCACCGCTGGGAGGCCCCGCTTTACTGGCGCCGCGACAGCAGCACCCAGTCCGGCTGGAGCATCTACACCCTCCACGGCTTCCTCCCCCTCGACGACCTCTCCGAAACCCCCGTCTGTCACCTCAGCTTCTTCGAAGCCGACGCCTTCGCCCGCTGGTCCAACGCCCGCCTTCCCACCGAATTCGAATGGGAGTACGCCGCCACCTCCTCTTCGCCTGTCATTCCAAGCGCAGCGAGGAATCCCAGTATTTCGCCCGAAGCTCCACCGCAACTCACCGCCAACCTCCTCGAATCCCAAAACCTCCACCCCACCCCCGCCCCCGCCCCCTCCAACCCCGGCCTCCAACAACTCTTCGGCGACGTCTGGGAGTGGACCTCCAGCCCCTACACCGGATACTCCGGATACCGACCCCTCCCCGGAGCTCTCGGCGAGTACAACGGCAAGTTCATGAGCTCGCAAATCATCCTCCGCGGTGGCTCCTGCGTCACCCCAGCCACCCACATTCGCGCCACCTACCGAAATTTCTTCTCGCCCTCGACACGCTGGCAGTTCTCCGGCCTCCGCCTCGCCAAAGACGTCGCCGCCAGTGGCGACACTCAAGCCTCCTAGGAAGACAAGTGACCCCGGCCCCCAGCGAGACCCCGCACGCCCCAACCTCCTCATCCGTCCTCGACGCCGTAGCCGCCGAAGCCCGCTCCGGCCTCCTCGCCACCCCTCGAACCCTCGCCCCCTGGCTCTTCTACGACGAGCGCGGCTCCGAGCTCTTCGAGCAGATCACCGCCCTCCCCGAGTACTACCCCACCCGCACCGAACGCGACATCTTCACCGCCCATGCCCCCGAAATCCTCTCCGCTGCCGGCTCCGGCCACCCCCTCACCCTCCTTGAGCTCGGCGCCGGCACCGCTACCAAGACCGGCATCCTCCTCCGCGCGGCCGTCCGGCAGCAGGGAAGCGTCCTCTACCAGCCGGTCGACGTCTCCCCCTCCGCCCTCGAGGAGGCCCGCATCCATATCGAGGCCAGCATCCCCGGCGTCACCGTCCGCCCTCAGGTCGCCAACTACACCGCCCAACCCCTCACCCTCACCCGCCCCGGCAACTGCCGCGCTCTCGCCCTTTATATCGGCTCCAGCATCGGCAACTTCTCCCCCGACCAGGCCGCGGACCTCCTCCGCAACCTCCGCGCCCAACTCCAGCCCAGCGACAGCCTCCTCCTCGGCACCGACCTCGCCCCCGGCCCCCACAAGTCCGTCCCCAACCTCATCGCCGCCTACGACGACGCCGCCGGCGTCACCGCCGCCTTCAACCGCAACATCCTCGCCCGCCTCAACCGCGACCTCCGCGCCAACTTCAACCCCAGCTGCTTCGCCCACCGCGCCCTCTGGAACTCCACCCACTCCCGCATCGAGATGCACCTCGAAGCCCTCACCCCCCAGCACATCCATATCCCTGCCAACGCCGCCGGCCCCGCCTTCTCCTTCACCCTCCAGGCAGGGGAAACCATCCACACCGAAAACAGTTACAAATTCACTCCCGCCTCCATCGCGGACCTCCTCCACCGCTCCAACTTCCGCCCCACCCGCACCTGGCAAGATCCCCAAGCGCTCTTCGCCGTCAACCTAGCCGTCACGGTTTAGCCGACCAGAGCATCGCCTTCCGCTTCTAGGTAGGCCAAGGCTTTAGCCTTGGCATTCCCCGGACTGCGCAGAAGCGGGCTTTAGCCCCCGCGGTATGCCCGTCCACCTTGCGCGAAGACAAAATCGTTTATCGAACTTGGTTAATCCCTCGCAGGAGCCGCAATACTGTTTAGTTGTCTTCTCACTTAATGAAAGCGCTCCAAGTCGCGTGGTCGCAATAGATCTCCTTGACCACTTTTCTGATACCGGTTCGCATCCTAGCTTTGATGAAAGCTTTTGCTGGTATTGGAATTGTCACCTTGGCTCTCATACCCCTAGGCTGCTCCACCAGCCCCCGCAGCCAGGAGCGCGTCCGCGAAAACACCGCCAACGCCACTGCCGCCATCGCCTCGAGCGCCAAGTCCGCCGTCCTCGGCATCCGCGACGGCCTCGCCCGCAAACCAGCCGAAACCGGCGTCAACATCAATACCGCCACCCGTGCCGACCTCGAATCCCTCCCCGGCGTCACCCCCGCCATGGCCCGCAACATCATCGCCAACCGACCCTACAAAAACCCCAACGAACTCCGCAAAGAAAAGATCGTCCCTAAGGACGTCTACAACAAAATATCCAGCCGCCTCACCGTTATCCACTAATTCTTGGCGACCGCTCATTCTGAGCGAAGCGGAAGAATCAAGTATTTCGCCTTTCCCGTCGGCAATCCCGCCCCGCAGCATGAATTGTCATCACGCCGTCATCCTGAACGAAGTGAAGGACCCCTGTATTCGTCTTTACCGCCCTTGTCCCTGAACCCGTCAAGGAAGCCGACCTTACTATCGGTGATCGCCGCCGACACCCCTACCCCCGCCGATACTCCCCACTCTTCCCACCACTCTTACGCAGCAGCACCACCTCCCGAATCCGTATCCCCTTATCCAGCGCCTTGGTCATGTCGTACACCGTCAGAGCCGCCACGCTCGCCGCCACCATCGCCTCCATCTCCACCCCCGTCCCCGCCACCGTTGCCGCCGTCGCCTCGATCCGCACCCCACCCTCCACCACGCGCGCATCCACATCCACAAAGCTCAACACCAGCGCATGACACATCGGAATCAACTCCGAAGTCCGCTTCGCCGCCTGGATTCCCGCAAACCGAGCCACCTCCAGCGGATTGCCCTTCGGATTCCGCGGCAGCGCCCGCAACACCTCCTCCGACAACTCCACAAACGCCCCCGCCACCGCCTCCCTCCGCGTCTCCGCCTTCGCGCCCACATCCACCATGTGCGCCCGCCCGCTCTCGTCATAATGCGAAAGCCCCTCACCCGTCCGACGCTCCGTCATCGCCCCCTCACCGTCCGCAGCAGATACGCTCCCGCCCCCGCCAACGCCAGAAAGATCACCAGCACCCCCAGCAAAAGCGCATACGAGTCCCGCACCGTCCCCAACATCACCTGCTCCAGCAGCACCCGCCCAGACACCGCGAATCCCACCAGCACCACCAACGCCAGCCCCAGTAGCACCCACCCCAGCACCTTGCGCCTGCGCCTCATCCCCTCATCAATCATCCACCCAGCCTACCGCAGCAGCACCGTCACCACCTCGCCCTCGGCAAACCGCTCCACCTCCGGCGGCAGCACCACATAGCAGTTCGCCCGCGCATTCGCTGCCAAATCCCCCGACCCCTGCCACGCCACCACCCGCACGTCCGTTCCCGTCATCCGCGCCGGAAGAACCCGCGTCAGATCCCGTCGCCCCTCCACCGCCTCCCCCAGCCGCCCCAAGGCAAACCTCGGTCCCTCCCATGCCGCCCCCGCCAGCACCCGCAGCAGCGGCCGCACAAAGCAGTGAAACGTCACCTCCGTCGACACCGGATTGCCCGGCAACCCGAAAAACAAACACTCCGGCCCGCCCCCACTCGCCCCGCTCGCCGGTAGCCGCCCAAACACCACCGGCTTGCCCGGCTGCATCCGCACCCCTGTAAAAAAGAACTCCGCTCCAAACTCTGCCAGCACCTCCTCCACCAAGTCATACTTGCCCATCGAAACTCCACCCGAAAACAGCAGCAGATCCCACATCCGGCCCTGCTCCACCCGCTCCCATACCTCCTCCCGCAGGTCCCTCGCCCGCTCCAGCCTCCCCGGCCACCCACCCGCCCCCGCCACCAGTGCCGCCAGCCCATAACTGTTTGAGTTCCGGATCTGCCACTCCTCCAGCCTCACGTCCACCTCCACCAACTCATCCCCTGTCGCCACAATCGCCACCCTCGGCCGCGCATACACCGGCAGCGCCCCTCGCCCGCAACTCGCCGCCAGAGCCACCTCCGCCGCCCCCATCGGCGTGCCCGCCGCCAGCACCGCCTCGCCCGCCCGAGCCTCCGCCCCGCGCGGAACCACATTCTCCCCAGCCCGCAACCTCCGCC